>ERZ1673737.760-NODE-760-length-36879-cov-4.907099_pt1 | contig 36879 bp, 42 predicted proteins | sample MGYA00580211_ERZ1673737 | MGnify/ENA primary metagenome ERZ1673737 (study PRJEB41218, sample SAMN15661789) | gut metagenome | host: Homo sapiens | place: Canada: London | collected 2015-08-20/2019-03-30 | study: EMG produced TPA metagenomics assembly of... | reverse complement strand
TGATATTTTTGGAGATAAAAATACTGAATATTATGAAGCATTAAATGATTTAGGATATGATTATGAACGCTTTAATGAACTATATAATAACCATGAACCTTCTTTAATTAATTCACTGATGAGAAGTTTATATACTGCAAATGTACAACAGTTTAATAGAATTTCAAAAGGGGAAGCTGAACTAACGAAATATTCTTTTAATTTCAAATATAGGAATGAGAAAATAAATATAGATGTTATTCCCAATTCATTGCCACCAAGCAATATACATATACTTATAGGAAGAAATGGCGTTGGTAAAACATGGATATTGCATAACATGTTACTAAAACTATTAAAAAATGGAAATGAATGCGAATTAGAATTTGAAAAATCTCAAAAATATGATACGAGTGATGAATTTTCTATTGATGCACCAAAAAACAGTTTTGCTGGTGTTGTTGGAGTATCATTTAGTGTTTTTGATGATGCATTATCTTTAGAAATTAAAGATTCTGAAAAAATAACGGATAAAAAAATAGATGATTTTAATAAAATATATAAATATATAGGGTTAATAAGTAAAAATGAAAAAGATGGTAAAAATAAAACCAAATCTGTAGATGATTTAGCAGAAGAATTTATATCTTTTTTAGAAAATATTAAAAAAAATAAAAATAAAATAGAAACCTATATTGAAACTTGTAAATATCTTGATAATGATTCTATGTTCAGAGATAATCAGTTCATTAAAATATTAGAAAAATATTTTAATGAAAAAGAAATTATACTTTTTGATAATAAGAGAGGTAATGAATATTCAAGTATAGTAGACAATACATTAGTTAAAAAATTTTTTCTAAGACTAAGCTCTGGTCATATGATAATAATTTTATCATTAACTGCACTAGTTGACTCAGTACATGAAAAAACAATTGTATTAATTGACGAACCAGAAACCCATCTACATCCACCATTATTATCTAACTATATAAGAACATTATCATTTTTATTATTGAAAAAAAATGCAATAGCAATTATAGCAACTCATTCACCTATAGTTATTCAAGAAGTTCCAAAATCATGTGTAAATAGAATAACAAGAGATGGTGATGATATCCACTTTGAAGATGTTATACTAGAAACATTTGCAACTAATACAGATTCCTTAACTAGAGAAATTTTTGGATTAGAAGTAATAAAAACCGGTTTTTATCAATTATTACAAAAAGAATTAGAGAGTAACTTTGATGAAACTTTTCAAAAATTTGAAGGTAAAGTAGGTTCGCTAGGACAAATATTAATCCAAAGTCTATTGAGTCAAAAGAGGTCTAATAATGAGGAAAATTAAAGAGCCTATTATAAACCAAGAAGAAATTTGTAATTCTTTTGTTGAATTAAAGTATAAAGAGAGAATCATTGAGAAAAGTATTAAATATAAAGAAATTATTTCTAATGTAGAAAGTTTAGTTAATGATGAAAGTAAATTTCAAAGCTTAAACGAAGATTATAATGATTATATGATAAAAATGTATAGTAAAAAATTCTCTAATAAGAATTACAAAAATATATATAAGTTTTATCAAATAATTAGAAATGGAGAGAAATATTGTCCATATTGCAATGTTCCAACAAGAGAAGTTAAGCAAGTAGATCATTATTTACCTAAATCTAAATTCCCAGCTTTAGCAATTGTAGCTAAAAACTTAGTTCCAATATGTAAAGAATGTAATGAATTAAAAGGCAATTACTTCTCTTTAGAAAATGAAAATCAACTAATTCATCCATATTATGACATTGAAATGCTTGATGCATTTGAATATATTGAATGTGTCATTACAGAAAATATTAATATAGGCTTTCGATTTAGTATAAAAAAGTTAGACAGGTGGAGCAATACATTTTATAAAAGAGTGATATTTCATTTTAAAAAATTAAAAATAGACGAACTATACCTTTCAGATTTTGTAACTGAATATTCTATTTATATTGAGGAATTAAATCAGCTTTATCAAGAAGAAGGAATAAAAGAGGAAATTAAGAAGGCTATTGAAAGAAAGGTTAAATCTTATTACAATAAAAAGATTATGCCTTGGAGATATGCTGGATATAAATGTTTACTTGAAAGTGAATGGTTTTTTAAAACATTTTTTAGTTGAAGTAATATTAAAATAAAGTAAATAATATAAATTCCTTATAAAAAAGAATTAGAATTTATTTGTTAATTAATATGTTAAATTGTTTATTATTTACAAATAAATTAATATAACTATATAATAGAAATGATATTAACTTAAAAAAGGAGGAAATAAATATGTTTTCAGATATTAATAATATTGTATTTGCAGTCGGTAGAATTACGCAAACTGGAATTTCTTTATTAGGAACATGCTGTTTATTAAATAAAAAGGGTCTTTTAGTAACTGCATCTCATGTTCCAAATAATGATGACTCAAACTTAGTTATAGTTAATTCTAAATGTACAAAAAATTTTTATGATTATCAAGATATAACAGATTTAAATATACAATATAGTGAAGCTAAAATAATTGCAACAGATCCTTTTAATGATATATGTATATTAAAATCAAATGTACATATTTACAGCACTATAGAAATAGGATCAGCTGATGAATGTGTTCCAGGAAATTCAGTAGCTATATTGGGATTTCCTCATGCAGACCATGGAAGATTAGTTTTAACAGAACAACAAACTAATATAGGAGCAAAAGTTTTAATTGAAAATAACGGTATAAAAAATAAACATTTAATATTAAATGTTCAATCTAGACCAGGTCAGTCTGGCAGCCCTATATTTGATTTGAAAACTAAAAAACTTGTTGCTATACTAATTGGTTCTTATGCTCCATATGCTGGTGCTATTACTATTGGAGGGATAGATCCTCAAACACTTCATCAAACAACACATGCTGTTTCAGCTGAATACATAAAGGATATGATTTAAATATGGAAATATTAAATAATTTAATTAATGATAGTACAAGCTCATGGATAGATGCGTTACCTACATATCAAAAAAATAAAATTAATGAACTTTTAGAAAAGGGATATTCTACTACAGAAGTTGCTGAATTATGGTTATCAGCAAGTCCTAAAAATATTGCACCATTTGGAACTGAAAAAGGAAATAATATATTTTTAGAAAAAATTAAAGAGGAATTTGAAGGACTTTTATGTGGAGATTCTAAATATGATTCATATAGATCAAAGTTATCAAACGAAGTTACTCTTTCAAAAGGCTATGTGATAGGCTTTATCTCATCTGCAATTGCACCTTTTGTTGGAACATCAGGAACTTTTATAGCTCCTATAGTAGCTCTATTACTTGTTGGCATGGGAAAAGTAACCTTAAATGCTTGGTGTAAATGTTGTAAAGAGAAAAAAATCACAAATTCTATATAATTAGTAATTTAAAATTTTATTATCATGTCAATTTATAAAAACAGTTTATAAAAGTTCACCTTTATAAACTTTATTTAATTTATTTATTTTTGTTTTTAAATGTATATAGATTTGTTTTTAAACGTTTATTAAAATCTATTGATTTTAATAAACGTTTTTTCTATACTTAAAGTAATAATTTAAATATGGAGTGATAAAAATGCGTTATAAGTTAACTTATGTATATGGTGACTCAGATAAAAAGTTTACTCAAACCTTTAGCAGTAAATTTCTTATGGAAAGTTATATTGAAACAGGTAAGGACAAAGATTTACGGGTAATTAATATAGAAAGCAGTAAACTCTATGGCTATGCAAGGGTAAGCTCTAAAGAACAAAATTTAGATAGACAAATAGAAGCCTTAAAGGATTATGGTGTAAATGAAAGAGACATAATAACTGATAAGCAAAGTGGAAAAGACTTTAATAGAGAAGGATATAAAACACTTAAGGAGCAACTATTAAGAAGTGGTGATGTTTTAGTTATAAAAGAACTAGATAGACTAGGTAGAAATATGGCACAAATTAAAGAAGAATGGAATGATCTGCAATCAAAAGAAATAAATATAGTTGTTATTGATACCCCTATATTAAATACTGAAGGTAAAAGTAATTTAGAAAAAACTTTAATATCCAATATAGTATTTGAATTATTAAGCTATATGGCTGAAAAAGAGAGAGTAAAGATTAAGCAAAGACAAGCCGAAGGTATTGCTAATGCAAAGGCTAAGGGAAAACATTTAGGTAGGCCAAGAGTAAAATATCCAGGTAATTTTAAAGAAGTATACGATAAATGGAAAGCTAAAGAAATCACTGGTGTAAAGGCTATGGAACTAATGAATTTAAAAAAAAATTCTTTTTATAACTTAATAAATAAATATGAAAAAGAAAATAAAGTTTGAGTTTTTATAAATAAAAAAAGTATCACAAGTAAAAATTGTGATACTTTTTTTGAGTTAACAGATACAATTGATTGTGTTAGTTGTTTACTACAGTACTTACTAACTTTAAATATATGCCTGAAAATGTAATTAAGTATATTGCCAAACAAGTAGGAACAGTTCCAAAAGCATTGAAATATTATGCAAAAAGAGAAAACACTATTTGCAACCATCTCCAAGAAATTAGAAGTCATTATGGATTAAATTTATTTAATTCTGCGATATATAAAAAACAAAAGTATATCTGTTTAATATTGCAACTAAATTAAAAGGCAAAACTATTTTAGGATGGTTTAAGGAGCCAATTGGAGCACCTTCACCTGATAATTTTTTGAAAGCTATTGATAAATTAGAATATATAATATGTTAGAGGAATATACTTTCAATTTAAATGAATTAGAAACTAAAGAATTACATAGGCTATAAACATATAAAAAGTCTGTAAACCTTTGGTATCATCAGGAAAAATGCTATTAACGTTGTAAATCCGTATTTTCCTGATGATACCCATAATTAAATCAACATTTTTAATATTGTTTTTTTCTAATAAATAACTTTTTATTCTTCTAAAAGAACCTTTTGTCCATAATTATTATTTTTTTTATTTTTTCATTTAAAATATAGTTAGTCACATTAGTTTAAGCATTTTTTATGCTCTATATAAAATATTAATATTTTCTCACAAATAACCACATTTTTTCTCCTTACTTTATAAAGAAATGTGGTTATTTAAGTATCAAAAACAACCTAAAAAATGCTGTTTAAGTCTATTTTGGTGTTGTTTATGAAATTCAACGTTATTCATACTAATCATGTATTATAATTCACATATGGAAAGTCAAAGTTTTAGCATTTTCACATTTTTATCTTTATTAACCGTCAAAGGTAAACAGAATAAAAAACAATCTAAATTGATTTACTTTTAGATTGTTTTTTTATTATAACTTAATTACTACCCTATATATTTTTTTATTAAAAATAGACGATAAATTTTCTAAAGTTATATCTACTTTAATTTTATCTCTATTGGAGTAAGCAGATATACATGTAAAAATCGGCAACTTTAAGGATAAATTTTACATATAGCTACTAGTTTATTATTTTCATACTCTTTTACTATTACATAAAAGGTATTATTTTTTTAATTAAGTAATTTCATGGCCTTAACAGTAGTTATTTTACTAGATTTTTATAAAATGTAAATTTATTAAAATTTTCACTAATTTCTATTAATTTTCTACCAAATTTAATTCCATTCTTTATCACCAATTTTAAAAGGAAAAGATAAGCTGTATGTGGCTATATTTCAAGGTGCGTGTAAAATCCGGTAACTTAATGCTTATAAATTACTCAAGCATAAAACTTTTTTATAATATTAAGATAATAAAACGACAATATTATGATAAAAATTAAATTGAAATGCCAAATGATTAAAAGAGGTGAAGATTTTGTAATGAATAAAAGAAAGTTAACATATCTAATATTAACAGGTTCTATAGTTTGGAATATTGTTAATTATAATGATGTTGTTTTAGCAAGTGAAAAAAATACATATAATAAAACATCAAATGTAACTAAAACACTTATAATAAACGGAATAAAAATAAATAAACAATTGATAAATAAAAACTATTCAAAAGGTGTTAATATAACTCCTAAATATATAGTTATACATGATACTGATAATAGACAAGTTGGGGCTAATGCTATAGCTAATAGAAATTATTTTGCAAATGATCCCAATGCTAAGGCGTCAGCTCATTATATTGTAGATGATAAAAATATTGTACAAGTTTTAGAAGATAACTGGAAAGGTTGGCATATTGGAGATGGCAGTAATAAAAATATAAATAATTCTACATCTATTGGCATAGAGCTTTGTGTAAATAGAGGAATTGATTTTGACAAAACCTTAGAAAATGGAATTGAATTGACTAAGTATTTAATGAATAAGTATAATATTCCGCCTGAAAATGTTGTTATGCATAGAAATGCAAGTGGTAAAATTTGTTCTAGAATGATGATAGAAGATAGACCTGGATTATGGAAATATTTTAAAAATAAAATTTCAGGCATAAATACTAATATAAGCAAAGAGGTTAAAAAAGGTACTGTTTATGGTGTAGATACTAATTTAAGAGTAAGAGTAAATCCACAAAAGAATTCTAATACATTAGGATATTTATTACCTGGAGAAGAGGTTATAGTTTTAACAGAAGTAAATGGATGGTATAAAGTAGAATATAATAGTAATACTGGAGTCAAAACAGGATATGTCAGTAAAAACCATATAATTATTTAAATTTTTAAGTGAGAAAGCCAATGTTCTTCAACCTAAGAAGCCTTATTTTCTATAATAACGTATAATTTTTAATTAATTATTATAGAAAGTGAGGCTTAATTTTATGGACAAAAACTTAAATATTTATCTAAAAGTATATAAAGAAAGTTTTGACATTAATGAAATAAATAAAATAGCAAATTTAATGTATTATATGTCTACGATATATATACTGCTCCTTTATCTCAACTAGTTTCAAAATATGATATTCTATTTTCTAAGTAGCTATCTAAACAAGCTTTAGATAAACGTTTTAATAAACATTCATTTGAATTTATGATATCAATAACTTTCAATAAATAAAAAATAAATTTATAGGAGATTATTTAAAATGAAAAAAAGACTTTTAACTATATGTGTATTGATTATATTATTAATAACATTTCATGAAAAATTAATTACAAAGGTATATGCACAAGTAAATACTATATCGAAATGGTTTTTAGATAATACCTCAATTGTGAATAATTTTAATGTAGCTAATATAGATGTAGAAATTAGAGAGGATTTCAAACCTCCAAGTAATTGGGATGGTAGTGTTAATGATAAACTAGTAAAAATACAAAATAACAGTACTGGTCCTGCGCTTATAAGAGTTAGTATACAAAAACGTTGGGAAAATAACGATGGAACTTCTTGGGCCGGTAATACAGAGTTCATTAACTTGAATTTTTCTAATAATAAAAATAATCTTTGGATTAATGGAAATGATGGATATTTTTATTACAATAAAATTTTAGAAAAAGCAGAACTTACAGATCCTTTACTAGATTCAGTAAATTTAAATATTCCAGGTGAGTTAAGTAATTTATATAAAGGAAAAAGGGTAACTGTTGATGTTGATGTTGAAGCTGTTCAAGCTACAATCGAAGCATACAATTCTACTTGGAAAGGCTTGAGTAATGACATAAAAACTATTCTAAATAATTTATGTGATAATTCATTTGATAATAATGACTATGACTATAGTAATCCAATATATACAAATGGTATTGATGACACATTTATATACGATTCAACAGACAGTATTGTAATAACTAAAAAGAATATTAAGCGTAAATTACCTAAAGTAACAGGAATGTATGATATAAGCAAATATCCTATTCCTTTGAAGAATATTGTTCCTGATAAAGAAACCTTTGAACTGATAAAATTAGAAAATAAGCAAATTATGGATAACGTAGAAAAGAATATTGAAAACGGAACCTTAACAAAACATAAAGCTGCAGATGGGCAATTTTTTGGTTCTATTTCAGATGATGCTTTAGGTGTAGAAAAAAAAGTATACATAAACACAAATGCTAAAGGCTCCCATTCATTAGCCTCATATGTTCCAGCAGGAGAGGTAGCAACCATAAAATTAAATGATGAGGCATTACAGTATGCTAAAAAAGGAAAACTTAAAATAAGCGTAGGCATGACAATGGTTAATGCAGAAGATTATAACTACAACAATAATAATCAAAACCGTATGCCATATTTAGGAAAAACCTTTTCTGTTAATGAAAGTGAAACCAAAGTTGGAACTCCTTTTGGCGGAATGATATATATTGATATAGATGATTCTGTTCCTTCAGGATTAAGATTTGAAGTTGATGTTAAAGGAGTTGTAGATACTCCATATTACGATTTGGGAAGAACAACAGATGAAGAATGGAAAAAATCAAAAAATGCTCCAGGATTATTTGCTGAGATAAGAACACCCTATTTAAGATTTATGGTTCCATCTAAGTTTATTCGTAATATAAATAATCCTTATAATGCCGCACTGTTTTGGACTAATACAGCTGCTTTAAGTTCAAATGTAATGGAGCAACAATACAGAGTTAAACCTATGAGCCTTGTATTTGACCAATATATAACAGCAGGTATTGCTTATGCATCAGTAGGTGCATGGATATGCAATTTACCTCCTGACTGGGCAACTAGTGCATTAGATTATGATAATATTATGAAATCTGGTGAATGGGGAACAATACACGAAATAAACCATCATTTTCAAAAAAGATATAACAACTATTCAGATGAATGGGGAGTAGGAAATGAATTTAGTGAAATAACTAATAATGCTCTTAGTTCAGTATCATATATCTTATATACAAATATAGCTGCATATAGAGGAGAAGAAGGAACTTACGATTGGAATAAAGTAGCTGATCCGTATAGTAGTTTAAAACAACAGATATATGAAGGAAAGCAATATTATCCTAACAAACCTAACATTGGTAACTTTATGTATAGTACATTTGCTCATGAAATTGGTCCAATAAATTTTATTAACGTAATTAAGTCAACTTATGATGGTGGAACTTTTAATGGTGTATATATTCCACCATATGATTATAAACTTGAATCTGATGGTGAAAAGTCAAGAAATGATAGATATGATGATCTTGCATACAGATTATGTGTAGCTTCTGAACGTGATTATACTTGGTATATACAAAATGAATTATTATGGCCAATAAAGCAAGAAACAATTAACAAAATAAAATCACATAAATATAAAGAAACTATTCCTGTACAAAGTGTTTATTCAATAGGCGAATTAGGAAGAGAGACAGGGCGACCATTTTTTATTCCTTCAACTGGTTATGTATTTGATTTTGAAAAAAGCTTAATTTCTCCTGGAAAAGTAACTGTATTGGATGTTTCAACTCCAAAATATGGTACTTTGACAAAACTACCTGATGGAAAATATGAATATAAATTAAATTCTTCAATACCTAAAAATACAAAAGATGAATTTATATTAACTGTAAAAGTTGAAGCTGATGGTATTATTAATGAAACTAAATTAAATTGTACAATAGGAATTGATTATAACAGTAGTTATGTAGAAAAATTTAACATAACTAAATGGGATATTCATGAAGCTTTGGAAGATTTAAAAATAAAACAACCCTATGCAACATCTACATCAATTGGAATGAAAATTTATGCAGATGATGGTAATAATTTAGCAAGAACTAAGGGATATTTTATTGTAGACGAACCAGGAGAATATGAATTTCAAGCATTTGGCGATGATAGAGCTGTATTTGAATTAAATTTAGAAGATGGTACAACATTGCAATCATTAACAGAAGATTATTCAGAAAATGCTGATAGTGCATACACCCTTAATAAATCAACTCATTTTATTAAAAAATTAGAAGCAAACAAACCATACTCATATACATTAATATGCAATAATAATGGAGGACCAGGTTGGGCAGATGTAAATATTAGAAAAACTTCTAAAGATTCTAAATGGCAATATATAAAGCAAGTTTATTATAATCTAAATGATGTTGGAAAGATAACTGATAGAACTTTTGAAATGCCCAAACCTGAATATGTAAGACCACATATTTTATCAAGTGGTAATGAATCAATTATAAAAAATTTGAAGGTTATAAGTACACCAAAAGGTGTTGAACCTAACAGTGATCCAAACTCTGCTAATGAAGGAAATCCTGATAATATAGTAGATGGAGATATAAATACGTATTTCCATTCATCTTATAGTAATGATAAAACTCCATTTCCTCATGAATATATATTTGATTTAGGTGAAAAAAAATCTTTTAATAATTTAGAAGTATATACACGAAGAACAGGGGATGCTGTAGGGATAATAGGTAATTATGAAATCTATGTATCAGATGAATATGATGGTGATAAAACAACATGGACTAAAATTGCAGAAGATTATACAAGAAAAGGGAATTCAAATGCAACATCAGATTTAAAAATAAAATTACCAACAACTAATGCTAAGTATTTAAAAATTAAAGCTCTTAATAATAGGGATGATTATGACTTAACAATAATTGCAGAAGTAAAATTGTCTACATTAACTAATATAAAAAATGTAATTGCTCAAAATTCGAGTTTTATACAATATAAAGGAGAGTGGACTCCTAAACATGATGGAGCTTTTGTAAGTGGTGGAACATATAATACAACAACAGGCTATTTTATGTATTGTTTTGAAGGAAAAGAAAGTAATATATATGTAACTAAAGATACTGAAGTTGAGATGAAAATAGATGGTGGTGCATGGCAAAAAGTAAAATTAAAAGGTTCTCTAAGAGAACCTTCAATAACATTGAATATGGTAAAAGAAGGGAAACATGTAGTAGAAGTTCGTGCTATTAAACAAGAAATAGGCCTTAACATGATATCTACAGATGGTATTTTCTATAAAGGTAAATCCCCAGTTACATATTTAATAAATTAATTATGTAATACTTAAAAATCAATGAGATAATAAGAAAAGTCTATTCCTTATTTTTACAAGGAATAGACTTTTTTTGATAAATTATAAAACTAATACTTTTATAATATAATATTATAAAATTCATAAGTTAAAAATCTTTCTTTAAACTCTTCAGAAAACTTTCGCCCTATAGGTATAACATCATTATTTTTCAATGTACAGTTTGTACAGTTAAATGAATGTATATATTTAGCATTTATAATATATGACTTGTGACAACGAATAAACCCATATTCTTTAATTTTTTCATATATAAATTTAAGAGAACCTTTTATTTCTTCATTCTCATTTGAACTTTTATGTAGAATTATTTTCTTATTTAAACTTTCTATATAGATAATTGTACTAACATTTATAGTTTTTTCAGTTTCTTTATCAGAAATAGCTATTTTTTTTACTGTATTAACTTTTAAATTTTTAATAGCTTTCAATAGAATTTCTTCAAACACATTATCAATATTTTCTTTAAGAATATATGCCATTGGAAATACCTCAAAAGATTCTAAAGCATATTCTTTGCTTGATGTCAAAAATATTATTATTCCGTCATAACCATATCTTCTTAAAATTTTAGATACTTCAATACCATTAATTCCATTCATTACGATATCGACAATTAGTATACTGAATCTATTTGGATTTTCTTCTAACTCAAATATTAAATTTTCACCACTAATAAACTTTTCTACTTGTAAGCTTTCACTGTCAACTATATTTAGATTATTTATTTTTAATGCAAGCTCATTTAAAAATCTCTGATCATCATCACAAATTCCAATATTAATCATAGTATAATATATCTCCTTATTTAAAATAATTTTCAATACATATTCATTTTAAGTTTATATCTTAATATAACATTCCTAAAATATTATTTATTTATATAATATTTTGAAAATCCTGAAATCCATTGATTTATATTCTTATTCACTATAACTTTTCCATTAGCTATTACCTTTATATTTTCTGGTTTATATGCTCCATTTAATGAAGTAAGTTTACTTCTCCTAATCCACATATCCTGTATATCTTCTTTTTTTAAATTTTTGAATTTTATTTTTAAAGTATATGTATCAATGCTTCCTGTCATAAAATCATCTCCTGGATTATCTAATATTCATTCCTGAATTTTACCATTATTTGTTTTTATTCCAAAATAAATTCTAGCATTTGTTCCAGAGTGTTTTTCTTTGCTAGTTGTTATATAAGTTACCAATTCATCAATTTCTCTATTATCTGAATAATTAATATCACTTGATACCTCATGTAAAAATCTATATATATATCCTGCAGTCCCTTTTTGAGAATTTGATAAAGTTACTTTTGCCGCATAATCCCAATCAGCCCATCCTTTTTTCATATTAGCACTACTATAATATAAAGATTTTCCTATCTTAGCGAACTTTCTAGCATATTCTTTTGACCAATAATTAAAATCCTTATTTATTAAAATATCATTATATTCCTGCTCATTTGTTTTACTTCCAGCTGTATTTATTTTATATAATTCCTTTCTTTCCTCAGCAAAAGTTTCAAATTTCATATGTCCTATACTATCAACTGCTGTAATATTAGCAGGATGATATGGGGTAGAAATATCTCCAAAATAATGCATTGCTTCCCCTAGATAAAAAGTAGCTTGTTGATAATTAGCATTTTTCCACTCATATATAGCTAATGCAAAAAATTTTCTTATTTGAGATTCACCGGTATCTGGTATAGAATTCGCTAAATACCAGTTATTATCCTTTGAGAAATTGTTCTCAGTGTCTGGATCCCAAAAATGGTCTTGATATAAATCGTATGCATTTTTATCATAATCTGGATACGTAGACCCTAATTTAAGTTCATTTAAATTTTTTTTCAAAATTTCTAAATTAATACGTACCACATCTGGTTCATCATCCGATAAATCATTTTCTATTATTTTTAGTGCTTGCTCTACAATCATTGCATGCGTTCCAGTTCCATCTACTTTTCCATCCCAAGCATATACATTTATTTTGCTACTTAATAATATACTTCCCGCTATTAATATCAATATAAATATTTTATAAAAATTTTTCTTCACTGCAACTCCTACTTTCTTATATAAACTAAATACTTATCTACATATTATAATTTTAATTTTTAAAACACCTCCTTTTATAAAAACTCATTAAAATTAACTAGACTACGTATCTTTTAATAAAATTAACTTTTATTAAAAGATTTAAATTAATTTTATAATACAATATTAGAATTTTTATATTTTTTTGATAAAATGTTATGATTTTATTCTAAACGTAACACTTTATCTAATTATATTTATAAAATCTTAAACTAAGAATAATTTAAAATTACTATCTAATAAAATATTTTATAAACCTCATTGTTTTTACATTATTATCTAAATATATTTTCAAGAAAACTTAGTGTTTTCAACTTCATAATATACATATAATGAAAATGATTAAAATATTTTTATAAACTTACTTATATAAAAATATCCTAGATTTCAATAGAGGCGATTTTTATTGAATATTTATATAATTTTAATAGTAAAAAATGTATCCTAAAAAACAACGAAATAATACCAGTAGACAGAAAATATTATAAAAATTTCAAAGAAGAACTTTTTAACTTAAACCTAAAAATATAGAGCATATAATAATAATTTATACCTATATCACCTTTAAGATAAAATGAAGTTTTTGAAATAGACAGTAATTAGACAGCTTTAATTAACATAATAACAAACATCATCATATCTTATAGTGAAATCAATTATTTATGATCTTTGTCAAATATATTAAAGAATTTATAAAGGAGATTTATATGACTAAAGTTTATTGGAAAAATAAAATTATCAATAGAGAAGAAGGGGAATACTTTATTGACTGGAGTTTACATAACAAATTATTAAACACTTTAAATTCTCTTGAAAAAGATAAAGTGTTTGATAAATATTTCATGTCATATTCAATCAGATATCATGATGAATACATAAAGTTGATTCTATTCAAAAAAATGTATTGCTAAGCCATTTCTTTACATTATCAAGTTTAGTAGATTTCTTATTTTTTAATTTAGACCTAACTCCTAAATTCCTAATAACGTATTATTTAATATATCTAAAAGATAGTTACTAAAAATAGCTTTCTTTATTAAATATCAAGAGAATACTATGTTTAATATAACTATATTTTTTACTACCATCGTATTTATTCTTAATGCTTTATTGTTATATAAAATATTAAAAAATAGAAAAGTTTTATTAATTAATTCAGTAGAGGCTATAAATTTAAACAATATTAGAGATAAATTAACTGATAAATTACTAGTTCCTATTTTATTTTCAAAATTTTTCTTATTTATCTAAATATTATTATTAATGAATTTATATAATTATGGTTTACTTTATATTTTCCATTTCTACTTAATTTAACACCAATTATTTATATAAGTAAAAATCATATAGGATCAACTTCAAAACTTATAAATACAAAAAATATTAATTTTATTGAAATAACTAACTTTGAAAATAATATAAAAATTATATGTTATTTTTATGCTAAAACGTCTAAAGAACTTAAGTTTAGGTTATCAATTTTTAAGAATAGTGAGATTTCAATTCAAAATCTTGTAGTATTTTGAAAACATATGAATACAAAGTATATATTACATAACAATAAATTATCCTATATTTTATAAATTCTTTTTACTCTCTAAATAAAAGTCAATAATAAGAACCTTATAAATACATAAACGTTTTTTTACAATTTATTCACATAAAAACCAACATTTTTTTGTATTTTTTTGACAACATTCAACAGAAAAATTTCTTTGATTTTGCTACTATAAACTTTGATTAAAACTTTTTTAGGAGATATATGTTTATGAATTCAAAGTTTAAAGGTAATATCTAATTATATATATATTTATTTTCTATAAGTATTATTTTATTTATAATACTATTCTTTAAAAAAGATAATAATTATTTAGTTTCATCTTTATTTTACATAAGAATAATAAATATAATTTTATCATTCTTAGCATTAAATGGAGCTTATATTATATATTTAAAAGATAAAAATAGTACTATATTTATTTTGAGTTTAATGTATTTATGTTTTTCAATTGGAATAATTTGTGGAAATATAGATTACTTTATTTTTAATAATGAAAAATTCTCATTTTCTAACTATATAACAATATCAACATCATTATTAAGAATATTTTTAGTAATTATATCTATTTTTCCTAATAATAAAATTCATAAATTTATATATATAAACTCTAAAAAATCAATTATATTTGTTATTATTTATTCTTTATTTTGGGGAATTTTTGAAAATATATTTAAATTTCAAAGTGTATTAGCAGATAAAAAGTGTTTTTTTATTTTAAAATATTTTAGTGCAAGTATAATTCTATTAGCTTTAAAAGCTCTATATGCAATTTACGGAATTTTTTATATAAGCTTTGATATTAAGCTCATATCTGTATCTATAACTTCATTGTTTTTTATAATTATAATAATTGCTACCGGAATTAAATTATATTCAACAATTATTAAATATAATTTATTAAATAATGAACTAATTAAATTTTTTAATTTTGTTGAAAATAATAAACATAGTAATATGTTTATTTGTGATTATGATTTTAATATTTTTTATGTAAATAAAAAAATTAAAGAATATTATTCCTTCCGAGAAGAATCAACTAAATTTAAAAATGATTTATTAAATAATGAAAATCTTTGTTGTAAATTAAAAGATATTTTTAATAATTTAGATAATCAAGGATATTGGAATGGAATTATTAAAGACTATGAAACTAATGAAATTTTAGATTGCTATGTTCAAAGTCTAAATATTGATAATAATAAAAAAGAAGTTTTAGTTAGTTATGTGGATATTAGTAGTAAGCTAGAACTAGAAGAAACTTTAGAAAATATTAACCTTAGAGATTTACAAAAGGATGAATTTTTATCTAATATATCACATGAATTAAAAACACCGCTTAATATTTTTTATTCAACTATACAATTATTAGAAAAGTTTAGTCAAAATGAAAATATCAATTTTAAAGAATGATTAGATTAGTAAATAATATTGTAGACTTATCTAGAATAGATTTAGGAGTTTTAAAACCTAACTATGGAAATTATAATATCATTTTATTAGTTGAAGATATATCAAACTCTATAATTCCATTTGCATTATCCAAAAACTTGTTTTTAGAATTTGATACAAATGTATAAGAACATTATATAATGTGTGATCCAATTATGATTGAAAAAATTTTATTAAATCTTTTATCAAATGCAATAAAATATTCTGAAAGGAATACTACTATTCATATTTATATATCAGTTGAAAAATCTATAACTAAAATTTCCATAAAGGATGAAGGTTGTGGAATTGGACTAAGTATAGTTAAGTCTATGTTAAACATTCTTAATGGAGATATAAGTGTAGAAAGTGAATTAGGTAAAGTAAGTATTTTTGAAATTTCATTACCAAATAAAATAATAAAAGATAAAAAGCAAAGAAACTATAAATATAAAAATAATCATAATATATCTGTTGAATTATCAGATATATATGAAATTAATTAACTACTAAAAATATTACAATAAAAATTAAACTTTAAACTAATATTTAAAAAAATAATTTCTTAATATAATTAAATATGAACTAAATCTAATGCAGACTTATAGAAAATACCTATAAAATTTTTCCACAATACAATATTAAACTACAAAAAGACATCAATATATATTGATGTCTTTTTGTAGTTTATATGAAAAATATAATATAAATTAAATGATAGAAAGTATTAGATAGTAAATGTGAATAAATTTAATTTAATATTAAATTTATTTTAATATTTATTAAATAATAAGCTTTTAGGATTTAATAGCTATATAATGTTAATTAATTAATTTTTTTATTTTGGAGGAGTAGCATGTTAAATATTTGTTTGTGTGATAATGATAAAGATATATTAAATTACTATTCAAAAAAAGTAACTAACTTATTAAATAATAATTATTTTACATTTAAACTAGAAACTTTTACTTCTGGTGAAAGTTTAATTTTCAAGTTAGAAGATAATCCTAATAAATTTAATATTATAATTTTAGAATATTAAATATACAATTAATGATATATAAAAATTTAAATGTCTTATATACAGTAAAATGTACCTTAAAATTTTGAAAGGTGATTAGATGAGTAAATATTTTAATTTAAAAATTTTTAAAAATGTTATCTTTTGTTTAGTGGTGAGTATATTAATAATTTTTATGTCAATTTCTTTTGCTAATAATTTAGGCATATCTAAATATAAATTTTATGATGTTTTAACAGGTAGTATGAGCCCAACAATAAAAACAGGAGATTTTATTGTTGTTAAAGAAATAGATGCTAATAAAGTCGAAAATGGAGACATAATAACCTTTAAAAGTAATAATTCAAAAAATTTAACAACACATAGAGTTGTAGATGTAATTAATGATAATGGAAATATTAGTTTCCAAACTAAAGGAGATGCTAACGATGTATTAGATCCCATGCTTATAGATAGCAATCTCTTAGTTGGAAAAGTTATATTTAATATTCCTTGTATAGGAAGAATAATGAATTTAGTATTTAAGTTTAAGGGAGTTTTAATAGCCTTTATAATAGTTTACTTGTGCTTTGAAGTTTTTACAAAACAATTAAAGCAATTAAAAATAAACAAATTTAAGTGTTAAAATGGAGGGATTTTAATGAAAAAAAAGAAAATTATAGGTTTATGTCTAGCGGGAGCATTAATGATAGGTGCTGTAGGAGGATCACTTGCATGGTTTACAGATACTGATAAAGTAACTAATAGCTTTGCTACATCAAGTGATGGAGATCCTGGTGCAGATGGTAAAAATGGTTTGGTTGTATTTGAGGATTTTGATCAAGAAGCAGCTAATAAAATGTTACCAGGTACTAATGTAACAAAAGCTGTACAGGTTGAAAATAGAGCAACTTATAGTCAGTACATAAGAGTTAAATTAACAAAAGTATGGAAAAATAAAGATGGACAAGTTATAACACAAGTTGATGGTCAACCTTTAGATTCCGATAAGATTGAGTTAGACTTTGGATCAAATATAGGTACTGGTGCTGGAAAATGGACATTAAATGGTGATTACTACTATTATAATGAAGCTGTACAAGCATCTGATGGAGTAGATAATTCAGGTACTGATACAACAAATAAACTTCTAGAAAGTGTTAAATTATCTGATACTGCTGATAATCTATATAAAGATTTAAAATTTGATGTTGTAGTAGAAGCTGAAAGTATTCAATCTGAAAATGGTGCAGCACAAGATGCTTGGGGATATACACCAAGCATAAATTAAATGTTAAAATTTAGGGAGTGATGTAATGAGGAAAGTCATAAATGTTTTTATGCTATCGTTGGCACTTCTTTTAATTACTGGAACTGAAGGGTACGCAAGATCTTTTGCGTACCCTAATGTTGAATTAGAGGGAAATGCTGATGGGATAGTATATATTCCAGGAAACGAGCCTTTTTTAGAAGCAAAAAATATGGTTCCAGGTGATAATTTAAAAAGAACACTTATTTTAAGTAATAAATTTAATGATACATATGAAATTTTTTTAAGAGCAGAAAGAGTAACGCCAAAAGAAGAATATGATTTACTTGAAAAGTTAAATTTGAAAATAGATTATAACAATAATTTATTATATAGTGGAAATGCAACGGGAGAACCAGATTTAGAAGGAAATATATCTCTTGGCAAAATAAATCCAGGCGAAAGTAAAGAATTAGTTGCCGAGGTTAGTTTAGATGGACCTACTACTGGAAATGAATATAAAGGAAAGAAAGGCGATGTTAATTGGATATTTACAGCTATAAGAATACCGAGTGAAGAAAGCAATCAAAATATTACAGTACCTAAAACAGGAGATTCTGGTGTATTAGTGTATTTAGTAATTAGTATTATATGCTTGATTCTACTTTTACTAAGTAATAGAAAGGAGAAGCATCTTTAATGAATAAAAAGATTTTAATTGTAAGTATAGCAATTGGATTAATAATGCTACTTCCTGGAGAATTAATTACAAAAGCATATGCACAGGGAAATAATTTATTAAAATGGTTTATAGATAATGATGTAGTCACAAATAATTTTAATGTAGCTAATATAGATGTAGATATTAAAGAAGATTTTACGCCACCAAATAATTGGGATGGTAGTGTTAATGAGAAACTAGTAAAAATACAAAATAATAGTACTGGCCCTGCGCTTATAAGAGTTAGTATACAAAAACGTTGGGAAAATAACGATGGAACTTCTTGGGCCGGTAATACAGAGTTCATTAACTTGAATTTTTCTAATAATAAAAATAATCTTTGGATTAATGGAAATGATGGATATTTTTATTACAATAAAATTTTAGAAAAAGCAGAACTTACAGATCCTTTACTAGATTCAGTAAATTTAAATATTCCAGGTGAGTTAAGTAATTTATATAAAGGGAAAAGGGTAACTATTGATGTTGATGTTGAAGCTGTACAGGCTACATTAGACGGATATAATGCAACTTGGAAAAATTTAAACACTGATATAAAGAGTATGCTAGACGTTTTATGTAGGGGCAAGTAGAAAGGAGGCTATATGAGAGTCAAAAAAAGTTTAAACTTCAAAAAAATAATTTCTATGGTAATGATAATAATCAGTTGTTTTTTCTTAACAACTAAAGCAGAAACCTTCAAATTAGATACTGTCACTAAAAATAATAGTGAACAGATAACTGATGGTATAAAATACAATAAAACTGCTACCCCTACTGGAGTTGAAGGAGAATATGAAATTGAGTTAAAAGCTTCAGGTGAGGCAAAAATATTACCAACAGATATTATTCTTATAATGGATAAATCATATAGTATGTTAAATGATATGCCAATTTTAAAAGAAGCTATGAAAAATTTTACTAAAGAGATACTTAATAAAAAAACTGGTATACCTGATGCAAGAATATCTGTAATTTCATTTTCGGGTTTAGATAGACCAAATAAAGAGGGAAAATGGGGTAGTGCTGAAGATGCTCAACTTTTATATGATTTTTCAGATAATATAGAAAATCTAAATAATGCAATAGCAAAAGTTAAAGCAGAAGGGTCAACAAATGCTGAAGCTGCATGGTTATTAACTGAAAAGCAGTTAAATAAAACAAGAAAAAATGCTTCTAAATATGTTTTATTTTTTACTGATGGATTACCTAATAGAACTGTAGATGGGAAATCATCAAGTACTCAAAAAGGGATTGAAAAAGCTACAGCAGCTTATAATAATATCATCAAACAATATCCAGATATTAATACTTATTCAATAGGGCTTATAAAAAATCTATATAATAATGATCAGCAAATAGCTAAAAGCTTTTTAAATGAAACTCAAAATAGAGGAAGATATTTTATTGAAGAGAATACTTCAGACTTAATTGATATATATAATGAGATTGCAAACAACATAAAATTAGATAGAAGATTAGCTAAAAATGTTACAATATCAGATGAAGTAACAAAAGAATTTGAAATTGTAAAAGATAGCTCAGAAGTATTTGTACCATTAGAGGATGGAACACTAGAAAAAATAAATATATCGCCAACAGTAAATGGAAACAAAATTTTATGGTATTTAGGAGATTTAGGAGTTGAAGGTAGAGTAATTAGATTTAAGATTAAACTTAAAGATAAATATTATGGAATTGGTGATGATAAAATAAATACCAATGTTGAAGCTACTATGAATTATACTACTACAGATTCTGGAGAAAATAAAGTAATAGTTTTTCCTAAACCTGAAGTATCAGTTCCGTATAAGAAAGGAAAAATTACAATTGAAAAAGAAGTAATAAGTACAGAGGGATTAGTTATACCACAAGATGATAACTTCAATATATCATTAAATGGTGTTAACAATATAGGAGACTATTCTGTAAATATAAAAAAAGGAGAAAGTACAGAATTAAATTTTTACTTAAAATATGAAAATTCAAATGTATCACAAGGAAATTTAGAAAAAAAAGAATTTTTAAATATAGGGGAATATAATATAAAAGAAATTATTCCAATGAATTATGAGCTTGAAGGAATATATGTAAATGGTAAAAAGGTAACAGACGAAAAATTCATAATAGATAATGCAAATAGTGATATTAAAATAAAAATAGTAAACAATTATGTTAACAACAAGTATTTTTATGATAAGGGAGAAGAGCGAAATATTTTAGAATTTAAAAATTAGTGTGTTGTAAAATATATTATAAAATGTAAATTAAACTAAAGCCTATATAAATGCTACTTGAAAAATTTATTTATATAGGCTCATTTTTTTACATATAATATCGATTAAATAATATATCTAGTACTTCTCAGTATTACTTTTTCTTCATAATTATTTTCTAAATAATTAGTTAACTTTTTAGGTATATTGTTGTTTTTTAGACCAATATGCCTAAAAAATTAGTATGAAATGTTTGTAATAATTTATATAGAAACTACTAAAATTTTATAGTTGGTTAATTGTAATGAATTAATATATATTAAATTAAGAAAAGAAAGTAAAAGATATGCTTTCAAATAAGAATTTTAGACATTTATTTAGTAATTGGAGTTTATAATCCATCAATATATATAATAATAGCAGTTAAAAATCAATTATTTATTATAAAAGTTTATAATATTTTAAATATAAATAGGAAAGATATATTAGTTTTTCTTCAGATTAGTTTGCTCAATTACTTTTGAAACGAATACTGATTCTGCCAGGTGAGAATTTTGAAATAAAAATATTAAGAGGTGTATTAATATGAATTTAGTTAAAACAAGAGATGATTTAGAAAGAGAAGTTGGAAGATTAAAAAAAGAATGGATACAAAAGATTGATAGTATAGATAATGCAAATAGAAAATATGTATTAGTTTTTGAGGACCTAATATTCGAAGCAGACCATGAACAGGATATTACTTCAAGACTAATAAGAGATTATATAGAAACTGATGATAGAAATATGCAGCTTTTATTTAGAATTGACTTTGCAAGAGCTTTAAGTATGTATAGCATAATAAATGGAATTAATGTTGAAGTTTATAATAACGGTAAAAAAGTAAGAGATAACTATGCTGTATCTGAAGATGATCCGGATTATGAAAAGGATTATGAAATTCCTGATGTAATCCTGGATGTATTTGATGAATTTACTCTTTTTAAGTGCCTTAATGAACTTAAGTATGCTAAAATATACTATAAGTCTGATGATGGAGAGTATAAGCTATTTTAATATAAATTTAGGATAAAGAAGTAGCTTTTATTATTTAAAGCTACTTCTTTTTTATAAGGTGAACATATGAAAAAAAGAGAACAAATATATACATTTTTAATAGATTTTATAAAAGAAAAAGGATATCAACCTACGGTTAGAGAAATTGCTCATGCAGTAAATTTAAAGTCACCATCTACTGTTTATGGACATTTAGAAATGTTAGAAAAAGATGGATTAATAAAACTTGGGAAAAGAGAACAAAGAGGTAGAAAAAGAAGTATTCATATTATTGATTTAAACAAAAAGATTAAAAAAAATGTATCAGAAGAAACTATTAAAAATCTAATTAAAATTTCAAAAAAACAAGTTAATACTAATAATGATGTATTTCACAAGAAAGTTACTAATGATTATATAGTAACTGTAGATAATATATTTCCTGATGACATTATTATCGTTGAGAAAGTAAATTCTCTAGAAAAGGATAGTATAGGATTATTATTATTTGAAAATCGCACCTTTATAAAAAAAATATTTTCAGATTATAAAAAGGTATATGATACTGATCCTATAGTTTTAGGAAAGATTATTGGTGTTTATAGAGATTTTTTATGATATTACTTGAAAAAACATAAAAGAAACGTTAAAATAGGTTAACAATATTAAAATTTACTGTAATAATGTATTAGAAACTTTCGAGTTTACCAGTTAATAGTTAAACCAGTATTAACTATTAAATTAATTACAAACTTAATTAAACCTGTATATCTATTAACACAAAAAAGATTATCTCTTTAATTTTAGAGATAATCTTTTTTGTGTTTAGAATTAACCAAGAATATTATACAATTTAATTATATCCTATACTCATAGTAATTATAAATTTGGGTGAGAAAATTTATGAGATTATCAGAAGAAGATAAGAAATGTATAAAAATTCTTTATAGAAATGGCTTATGTAAAAGAAATTGAAAAATTATTAAATAATGACTTTTCTAAAGATGCTATTCAAAAACATATATATAGACATTTAAATGAATTTAGGAATGAACATATTATAAATAGAGCCTTAAATAAAAATAAATTAAAGAAAGAATTTAAAAATATTATTAAGAATAATTTTTAATAAAGGATTTTCCATAATTTTCAAGAATATTATTTATATATTCTTAAATTAGGGGGAGTTAAGATATGAAAACAGCTCAAGAAGTAGCCAATGAATTAGATTTAACCAGGACTGAAGTTTATAATTTGCTTAGAAAAAAAAGATTTTCTCCATTAGTTAAAAAGAACGGTGGTCAAGTAGCGATAAACAATGAACTTTTCAAATTATTAGAAGAAGAAATTAAAAATAAAAGAAATAATATTAAACAACAAGAGAATAAAAATATAAATATAAAACAAGAAGCTAAATTATTAGAAGAAAAAAATACTATAGTTGATGTAAAAACTGAAGAAAATACTGATTTTACATCAACTATAGAAATTCTACAAAATCAAATAAAATTAAAAGATAATCAAATATCTATTCTAAATAATGTTATAACTAATAACTTAAAAAGAATAAAAGATCTTGAAGAAAAAAATCATGAATTTAAAGAGCTCCATGAAGAAGTCAATAATTTAAAACTTGTTATTGATTCAATACAAACTAAAAAAAAGAGAAAAAGACTTTTAGGAGTATTTTAAAAGAGAAGGTTATAATTAACCTTCTCTTTTAATCAAACTCATTATTAATATCATCATCAAATTCATCTTCTGAAATATCATTTTTATCATTATCAGAACTAGCAAAATTTTTATCTGAATTTTTAGTAATACTTATTTCGTTACCAATAATCAAATTATAAATTAAAAACTTTATATAGGTTCCTTTTTTATTCTTCTTATCTTTTACTAAATCCCATATGGCTGCATCTCTAGGATCATCTAAATTTAATCTTAAGTTAACACGTTCTATATTTGCCATGACTATTTACCCCATTTAGCTTCAGCTATCAATTTATTACCTTTCACATTACTAAATAAAGGATCTGGAACAAAATTTATATTTCCTAAGTTTTCTCTTAATGCATCTTGTAAATCTAAGCTGCCACCACCAGCTCCCCAAATTTTATAAGTAGAAAAATTAGGAACTTTAAGTCTAACCTTATTTAATTTATCTTTAACAAATCTCTCTTTTGCTTTACTTGCATCAATAGTATCATTTTTAATTAGCCTTATTATTTCTTCAACATCAGCATTATTACCTAGTTTATTATAATCTTCTTGTATTTCAGAATATAAATCTATCATACCACCAGGAACAGTAAATTTCATAATACACTTACCACCAGAAGATACACATATATTCCATGTCCTACCGCCTATATCCAATATCACTAAATCTTTTGCTCTTTCTTCTTTAGGTAAAGTATAAAATGAGCTTAGTCCTTCTGCAACTGTAGCAACTTTGTTTATTTTTATATTTTTAGTAACCTCAAATAAATTAAAATTAAAGGACTTATTAAGAAGCTTTTCTTTTAATTCTTCGCTTATTCCTAAATTAGAAGCTGGTACTCCTAATACCAAATCAGTCTCTATGTTATCTACATCACATGATTTTGAAATTGCATAAAGTAAGTTAGGTATAAAGTTTTTCTTAGCTTTATTAAACTCATTCTCAAAATCTCCAGATTCCATTCTATAAAATTTATTTTCTAATTCCAAAAGATCTGTATCAAAATCTTCTTTTTCTACTTCTTGATATCTACTTTCAAATATAATTCCTTCACATGTTTTGATATTATAATTTCCTAAATCAACTGCTATTATCAATTTTAAAACCTCCATTTTTTCAAAAATTACAAGTTACTTAAAAGTGACTTTTAAGTGTTTAAAAAGTTACTTTTAAGTAACTTATACTATTATAATATCAAAAAGTTATCTAAAAGTCAACTTTTAATCACCAAAAAGTTACTTTTAAGTAACTTTAGAAAAAATACAATAAAAAAGAGAGTAAAATTTTCTATAATTTTACTCTCTTGAAAAATTATTTTTAACATGGTATTATTAACTCAATTAAATTAAATAGTACGGAAAAGGAAAAATCCACTAAGTTTCCTCGACTCGCCAAAGTAAGTAAACTTAATGGATGAACTAAAATCCGAAATAGAACAAAGTTCTATTTGAAATATTCACTTTTCATAGCTTTATGATATCAAAGCTATTGAAAAAAGTCAATGATATCTATTGACTTTTTAATAGAAATGTAATATTAGCAAATTTTAACTTCTTTCTATTTAGGATTTAGTGTAATTTCCTAGATGAAAGGAGTTATTTTTATGGCACACATACACTTATTAACTAAAGAACAATTAGAACAAGAGAAAAGGTTTAATCTCGAAGAAAGAGATTTTCATGTCTTAAATCAAATCGAATATAAAGAGTCTAGAAGAAAAGCTCAAAGTATCTTAAGATTTATCAGAAAAGGTATTTTATTAAATAATGGATCTTGGAGCATCTCATTTTCTAAAATTCATAAAGATTATAATGATTGGGTAAATAAAAAGAAAAAGAAAAGACCAGAACTAAAAAATATAAGCTTAAAACAAATAAAAAATATAGTAAATAAATTAAAAGATTTAGGTTTACTTATTATTGAAAATGTAAAAAAAAGAAACTGTTATTTTCTGCCATTACCCAATAAATTACCCAATAATGAAAACATTACAACCCCTGATACAACAAGCATAGAAGGTAATAAAGCTACTCCTAGGTATATTAGGAATAATAATATAGATATAGATTCTAATAGTAACTCAAAAGAATTTAATGCAGACATGTATGAAAAATGTACAAGTCTTGTTGATGTTAGAAATAAAGTTAAAGAGTTACTTAAAGCTGCAAGAGTTAAGAGCTCTTGGATTAAGAATAAGGTTTTAACAAAATTAAGTGAAAACTATAGAAATATAACTGTTAAATTTTTAGAGAGTTATATTAATACAGTCATTGAGAACACTAGAAATACATATTATTCAAATTATAGGAAATATATCAAGAACAATGCGAATAACAGAGTTCTACCAAACTTTACAGAAAGAAATTATTCAAAGGATTATTGGAAATACCTAGAAGAAAATCTATGTTTTAATTAACAATTTAACAATTAATAGAATTTATTGTTAAAAAATAGATTATAAATAAACTGAAAAATTTCCAGTTTATTAAAAATTGGAAATTACCATATTTTTTTTATAGATAATTTGATACAATGAGAACAAGAGTTCGCATAATGATGAGAACAACAGTTTGATATAATTTATTTTTTTTGAGTTTAGAGTTTATAAATAAAATATCAAAGATTTATAAATCTTTGATATTTTAAAAAAATGTATATTTTAACTTTCCAAAAATTTTATTATAGAGTTTAAATCTTTTATAGTTTTATGTATTTCTTGTTCTTTAGAAATATAGTAATTTTTTTTATTTTTTAAAATATCTAATAAATCAAGTTTTTCAAGTGTATCTAGATTTTGTTTTTTTAATGAATCATATGAAATTAAATTAGCTAAGAATTTAGAATCAATTTTTTTAAATATTAGATAGTCTAAAGATACATTAAAAAATTTAGAAATCTTAATTAAAACATTTAAAGTTGGTTCGCTTTCTCCAGATTCATAAAATGAGAGAGAAGATCTAGATATACCCAGTAATTTAGATAATTCTGATTGACTTAATAAATTTAATTTTCTAAGAGTTTTTAGATTATTGGGAAAAAAAGATAAATTATCTATTTTTATCACCTCATTTCAATAGGTTTAGTTTACCAAGAAAAAATATTAAAAATCATAAATGTTATTATATTGACTAAAATGTTTATATATTGACATTGGTGAGTGAGCGTGATAATATATAGGTAAATTAAATGAAAATATGGATAAAGGTGATAAATATGGAAAACAAGCTAAGCTTTCTAAGAAAGAATAAAGTGCTTTCTCAACGAGAAGTTGCTAGCTTAATTGGTAAAGAAGCACGTTTTATTCACAAATTAGAAAATGGGAAAGTAAAAAACCCTAGTGCAAGTGAAGTCTATAAATTATCTAGAATATACGATACAAGTATGGAAGAAATTTATAGAGCAATAGTATTAAACAACTAAATAAATTAAATTTAAGTTTTGTCCCCACTTTAAAAAGGAGTCGAACTATGCCCTTTTTTAATACTCTTTTAGGACATTTTTAGGGAGTTGATGATTTGAGAGGAAAAAATGAGCTTGATAAAAGTAAAGTTAAAAGTCTTTACTTGGATGGATTTTCAGCTAATGAAATAGCAATTAGAATGGATTCAAATCGAGAAGCCGTAAAGAAATGTATTCAAAGAAATTTTTCTGATTTAAGGGAACACAACAAAGCTAAAAGGGAATTGAAAAAACTACAAAATGAAGAAATAAGAAAAATTACTCATAGAGAATGTAAAAAGTATATGAGTGATAGAAACTTTGTTAAGACTAATAGTTCCATTTACAAACATAATGGACATGGAAATTTTAGTGTTAAAAAAGAAGAAGAAATTGGATGTGTAGTTCCTTTCGACGTTCCCAAACATTTTAGTTTTAAGAAAAAGTTTTAGACAACTTGGTACATATGCGAGATATATTTAAAAAATATTATTTCAAAGGGAGAGAGTTAAAATGAATAAGAGAATTAAGGCCATAATAGAATTTGTGAAAGTACATAAAAAAGAAACTATAGGAGTTGCAGTTGCTTTAGGAATAGCAGTTGTTGGTGTAGGTGGATATGCAATAAATAAGCATTATGCAAACACTGATACTAACAATATAGCTTTAGCTGAGAAAAAAGAAGATCCTAAGGCAAATGAAGATAAAAAGCTAGAAGAAAATAAAGAGGCAAATAATGAAGAAGTAACTGTAGAAGAACAAGAAGATGGATCATTGATTGTTAAAGATAAAGATGGTAATACCATTGCCGATAGCTCAAAAGGAGACGATGTTTCTAAAATAGTTGAAGAGAAAAAAGAAGCTGGAAGCAATGTTAATATAAAAAATAAAAAGGGTGAAGTTGAAAAAGTAGAGAGTGTTGATAATGGAACTATAAAAGTAACCAGTGGTGAAACTATAGGTTCTAAAACAGAAAATAAAGTTCAAGCTTCACAACAACCAAGTGGTGAGAAGGTTGAGAAAGTGGAGGATATAAAAGGAACTACTGCAAGTAGTGAAGGAAGTATTACAATTGTAAAGCCTAGTAAGGAAGAAAGCTCTAGTAAGCCTGAAAGTAAACCACAAGAGCAACCTGAAGAGTCAAAGCCTGAAGAAGCTCCACAACCTTCTCAAAAACCAGAAGAAAAGCCACAGGAAAAACCTGTAGAAAAGCCACAAGAAATAAAACCAGTTGAACCTGCAAAACCTCAAAAACCTCAAAGAACTTGGGAATATCAAAGTGGTATGACTCAAGAGCTTTGGAATGATTTTAATGCTTATAGACAGTCTCAAGGTTTAAATGCCTTAAACTGGAGTGGTAAATATGCTGGATGGACAAAGAGTCATTGTGAAGAAATGGCAGCTAAGCAAAGAGGCTTCCACAAAAATTATCCAGAAGGTGGACAAATTGTTTTAGATGGAGATGCAGTTAAAAGTGCATCAGGATTTTTAAATGTATTTAAAAATTCTCCAGCTCATAATAAGAATATGTTAGATCCGGATTTAACAGAAGGAGCTTGTGCAGTGTATAAAGACAGTAATGGAGCATATTACGTTGTAATAGGATTTGACTATTAATTTATATATAAAGATCTAGAGTTTTACTCTAGGTCTTTTTTGATACTGTTTTTTAGGGGGAGAACATATGGGAAGAGTGAGGAAAGATTTTTATAAAGGAGAAGTCTATAGGGGTGATATTTTCTATGCAGACTTAGGAGACATAAAGAGTAAGTTTGGTTCAGTACAAGGTGGAATTAGGCCAGTTATTGTAATTCAAAATGATATTGGTAATAGAGAAGGTGAAACTTTTATAGTTACTTCTGTAACATCTAAGCCTAAGAGAAAAATGCCAGTACATACTAAAATAATAAAAGAATGTTTAGAAAAGCCATCTACTATTTTATTAGAGCAAATAACAACTATTTCTAGGTATCAGATGAGAGAGAAAATAGGAAAGCTAAATGGATATGAAATAAAAGAACTAAATAGAGCATTAGGAATAAGTATTGGTTTAAGTTAGAAAGTTCAAGAGTGTTGCAATTAAGCAGCACTCTTTTTAAATACAAATTTTTAGAAAGGAGAAAAGAAAATGAAGTATTTTGATACATCTTAAATTAATTTATCAAAATAAAAAATAAATAATATGGAGGAGAAAGAAAGTGAGTAAAAGAAAAAGATTTAAACTAATTACAACGATAACTTTAATTTTTACATTCTTATTGACTAACATCAAAGTATTTGCAGTAGAAATAAATTCTACAGACGCAGAGAGTTATCTAAATTACAACTCTCCAACTTGGGGAAAGGTTCTTCCTATAGGTAATCATAGATACTATGCTCCAGATCTAAGGACCTGTTATTGTCTAAACACAGGGGCGCTGAATCCGACTGGACAAGATTACACAGAAGAAATACCACTAGATGGGGGAATAGAAACTATTATCTACTGGGGATATCCTGCTAGGGATGGTTCAGAATGGGGAATATCAGCTGATGAATATAGATATTGTACTCAACTTGCTATTTGGGCTTATCAAAAAGAAGCAGGTTTAAGCAGAGGGTTAGTAAGATCAAGACTTCAAGATGGAACAGTACCTTTAAGTAGATTAAAACCAGTAATAGACTTTTTAGTAGAAAAAGGATTAAACAAAGAATTACCAACATTCTTTGAAGTTACTCCTAGTAATATAGTTGCTCATCAAGAAGGTGATTATTTCGTTTCTGAGCCTATAAAATTAAAATCTGACTATGAATTTAAAGATGCTAAGGTTACTATAAAAAGTTCAAGTAATCCAGGATTAAAAGATGTAGTTAAGATAAAAGATATGGATGGAGATGAAAGAAATACCTATAATTCTAACGAAAGTTTTAGAGTATATATTCCTATAGACGCTGAAACTGGAGATATTAAAATAGATGCTAAGGCAACTGTAGAATTACCAGCTTCTTTAGCTTATGCAACCCCAGTAGCAGGTAAACAAGATATGTCTCTTGTTAATATATCACCTCAAGCTATGAATAAAGATAATGTTACTGTATCCTGGACTGGTTTAAATGGAGCTATAGAACTTGTTAAAAAAGGAGACGATGGTACTCTTTTAACTGGTGCTAAATTTGTTTTGAAAAACAAAGAAGGCAATCAAATAGCTGAAGCTAAATCAGAAAATGGTAGAGTAGTATTCAATGACATTAAGCCAGGAGAATACATCATCGAAGAAGTAGCAGCTCCTTTAGGATATTTAATTACTAATCCAGTTAATATTACTGTAAAACCTAATAAAGTAACTACTGCTGAAATGGTTGATACTCAAATAAAAGGAAGAGTAGAAATAACAAAAATTGATGAAGAAACTGGCGAACCAATTTCAGGTGCTGAATTTGAGATGGTGAAGGCTGATAATAACGAAGTAGTTGAGAAAATGACTACAGGGGAAAATGGAAAGGTATTAAGTGGGTTACATCCTTTTGGAAACTACATTGTAAGAGAAACAAAAGCCCCAAGTAAATATGTGCTTAATGGTAAAGAATATCCAGTTACTATTAATGAACATATGAAAACAATAGAAATTACTCATGCTAATAGAAAAATTAAGGGTAGAGTTTCAATACACAAAATCGATGAAGAAATGCCAGAACTTAGTTTAAAAGGTGCTGTACTTGGTATTTATGATGATGCAGGTAATGAAGTTGATAGATTAACAACTGACGAAAAGGGAGCTGCAACAAGTAAGTATCTAGATTATGGTCACTATATTGGTAAAGAGCTACAAGCTCCAGAAGGATATAAATTAAGCGATAAAACTATAGACATAAACATAACTGAAGATGATAAAGTTTATTCTTATGACTTTACTAACAAAGTTATGAAAGGTCGCATTCAAATAGTTAAAGTTGATAGCGAAAACGAAGAAAAACCAGTTGCTAACGCAGGTTTTAAAGTTGTTGCAGTTAATGTTAATGGTATAGAACTAGGAACTATTGTAGATAAAGTTAAAACTGATGAAAATGGATTTGCATTTACTAAGGATCTTAGATATGGAGTGTACAAATTCATTGAAGATGAAACTCCAGAAGGATATTGGGCTAGTGATAAGGAATACACAATTAACATAAATGAAGATAATAAAGTTTATGTTAAATACGTTAAAAACGCTCCTATCCAAGCTAAGTTAAGAGTTGTTAAAGTTGACTCTAAAGACAATAAACCACTAGAAGGAGTTAAATTCCAAGTTAGAAATACTAATACTAATAAGCTTGTAGAGTTTACAAACTTTGTAGGAATAATTCCTCATAAAACAACTACTTTAACAACTGATAAGAATGGAGAAATAATAACTCCACAACACTTAGCATACGGAAATTATCAATTGGAGGAGGCAAAACCTAAGGATGGTTATATAAGCATAAAGCCAATACCTTTTAAAATAGACGAAAATGCCGCTCTAGAAGATATTAAGGACTTAGGCACTGTGTTTATACTATTAAGGTAGCTAACGACCGTATAACAGGCGATATGGAGCTTTTAAAGGTAGACAGTGAAACTAAAGAACCATTAGCTGATATTGAATTTAAAGTTACAGCTTTAGATGGCCTAATGAAAGGACAAACTTGGGACTTAAAGAGTAATGACAAAGGAATAGTTAGTTTAAAAGGTTTAGAATATGGTCATTACAAAATAGAAGAAGTTAAAACACTTTGGAATTACGTTATTAACAAAGAGCCTATTTTCTTTGATGTTAAAGAAAATGGTCAAGTAATTAAACTTGAAATGGAAAATAAAAAGATAAGAGCTAATGTAGAATTAATCAAAATAGATTCAGAAACTAAAAGACCACTTGAAGGGGCTGAGTTTGAACTTTGGAATGGTGAAAAGCTTGTAGGAAATTACACAACTAACAAAGATGGAAAAATAGTAGTTGAAAACTTAGAAGCAGGTAACTATTATTTCAACGAAATTAAAGCTCCAGATCATTACGAAATAAATCAAGATCAAGATTTAAGTTTTGTAATAGATAAAGACGGTGAAACTAAGACTGTAACTGCAGAAAATAAAGTAAAAACTGGAGAAGTAGACTTTACTAAAACTGATGTTACAAATGGACAAAATATTGAAGGTGCTAAAATAGAGATAGTAGGAATAGAAGAACAAAACAAACATGTTAAATTTGAATTTACTTCAAGTTTAGCTGGCAATAAATTCACTTTACCAGAAGGTAAATATGAGTTTAGAGAAACTCAACAACCGGAAGGATACGAGCTTTCTACTGAAGTTGGAACTTTTGAAATTAAAGGTGGAGAAATTATAAAGGCCAACTTAAAGAATGAAAGAACTACAGGAAAACTTATCTTTACTAAGACAGATGTTGCTACAGGAGAAGTTCTTGAAGGAGCTAAAATAAAAATTGAATGTCTTTCTGGCTTAGATAAAGGAAAGGTTATTGAGTTTATTTCTTCAAAGAGTGGAAATGAGTTTGAATTAGCAGCTGGAGAATACAAAATCTCAGAAACTCAAGCTCCAGAAGGATATGAGCTTACAACTGAAACTGGAACCTTTAAAATAGGTGAACATGGGGAAGTAGTTAAGTGTAACCTAACTAATAAGAAATTTGAAATTGTTAAAACAGGTTCAAGATTCGATGTTAATGCATTAATTCCATTTGGAATTATATTAGTAGCAGGAGGCTTAGGAGCATTAATACTTTCAAAGAAAAGAAAATTATCATAATTTTTTAAATTAAGAGAGTGCCATAAGGTACTCTCTTAAGTTTACATAAGAAAATAAGGAGATGGGATGTATGGTTATAACTATTATTTTAGGATTGATTATTATAAATATTTTTATGTATATGAGTTTATTTAAAGTGGCTAAAAAAGCAGATGAAGAACTTGAAATATTATTTAAAAAACATAATTTTCAACAATAAAGGGGAGTGAGAAAAATGAGTGAAACCTTATTATGTGAAATAGAGAAATTAGATTTAGAATTTAGTTCTTTATCAGATAGAAAATTAAATAAAAAGGACCTAGAATACAGAAAATATTTAATTTCAAAACTACAAAGATTATCGAAAGAGTATCTAAGATTTTGTGGAATAAGAAATAAATATAAACTTGAGAAGATCCTAAGGAAGTATTACTTTGAATATCATATAAAAACATATTTTAAGTTTTTTAACTTTAATAATATAGCAGTTTAGGTGTCAATTATGATGAAGAAAGGATTTATAACATTAATCATAATTGGAATATTGTTAATAGGAGCAGCTTTATTTATTGAGTTTAAATCAAAGTCAATCCAGGATGATTTAGTTCAAAAATACGAAGAAAAAATGTATAGTAATTCTTCAGTAAATTATAGTATTCCTGAAACAACTGAAAATACAGAGAAAAAAGAAGCTATAAAAGATACTTTTACTCAACCTAATAACAATAAGAAAAATGAAAAAAATGATGTAATTGGGATATTAGAAATAGATAGTATAGGGGTTAAAGCTCCTATAGTTTTAGGAGAAGAAAATCTGGATTATGTAGTGGCTAAGTACAGGTCAAGTTCTGATTTTGGAGAATTAGGAAATGTAATATTAGCTGCACATAATAATATGCGTGGATCTATATTTAGAAACCTTCATAAGCTTAAAATAGGAGCTACAGTAAAAATAATATCTGATAATAAGGAACTTGAATATAAAATAACAAACCGATATATCGTAGAACCTAATGACACAAGCAAAATAAATTTTTCTAATGACAAGAAAGAAATAACTTTAATAACTTGTATTAATCATGCTAAACAAAGATTAATTTTAACTGGAGAATTAGTTAATTTTAACTTGGTACTTAAAATAAAGTAGGAGGAAAAATAAATGAATGTATATAATCTTTTTTTTAATATTTTAATTTACTGTATTTTAATATATTTTGCATTTATAGTTTTCAAACTTATATTTGGAAATTTTAATATAAAAGATTATTTTTTTAAAAATAATTTAGAATTTATAGTAAAAAAAATAGTAGGTATTATTTTAAATTTAGTAATAGCTAATCTAGCTTTTTTTGGATTATATTATATAGCAATTGTAGATTTGAAATTTTGTTCAAATATAATAGCATTTATACTAATGATACTTATAATTAAATTTTCTATAGATTTTTCTTTTTATATTTTAAATAATAAGTTTATTAAATCTTTAACTGAAAAAATATTTAATAAGAAAACTTAAAATAGATTAAATGTCATATATCAAATTAAGGAGGAAAATAAATGTGCATGAATAAGAATACTAGAAAGATAGGCGAATTTAGAAAGAAAGTTGAAGCTATAAGGGAAGAACTAGAAAAGGATGTTCTTTTTACTGCTAAAACACAGGAGTCAAAAGAAAGAATTAATGTAATAATAACTCAAGATGCCAATGATAAAATAATGGACTTTATGTATGATAATGCAAAAGTTCTTAAAGAACAATATGGCATACAATCTAGAAATAAATTATTAGCTGCAATTATAGAATTTGAAGCAGATCATATAGAAAATATATTTGAAAAGTTAAAAAGAAAGGAGAAATAAGATATGGGATTTAGTTTAAGAAAGTCTTTTAAAGTTGGTAAAAATTCTAAAGTTAATTTATCAACTGGAGGGGGTGTGGGATTTAGTACAGGTAAAAAAGGAGCGAGAGTTTCTGTAAATAAAAATGGAGTAAACTTATATGGTGGTAAAGGTATTTTACGATTTACTAAACATATTAGTTTTAAGAAAATATTCAGCTTTTTAAATTAAATAATCTAAACAAATAAAATAATCATATAAAACGAGTTGTTCTCCAAGAACTTAAATAATGTTCAAGGGGGAATTTTTTTATGCAAAAATCAATGTTAAAACCACCAATTACAAGGCTAGGTGGTAAGAGTAAATTAAGAAAAGAAATAATAAGTATGATGCCAGACCATGTGTGTTATGTAGAACCATTCTTTGGAGCTGGGTGGGTGTATTTTGGAAAGGAAAAATCAAAGATTGAAGTAATCAATGATATTGAAAATGAAATACCAAACCTATTTAAAATTATAAAGTATCATGCTCCAGAAATGAAAAGACTTCTGTCTTATGAAATATCCGGAAGAAGTATATTTGATGAATATAAAAATGCAACTTTGGAGCATTTAACCGATATACAAAGAGCTATAAGGTTTATGTATCTTATAACTCAAAGTTTCGGTGGTCAAGGCAATCATTATGGTTATGGAACTAATACATTACCATCACAAAAAATCTTTGATTGTAACTTAGATGAGTTACAAGAAAGATTAAAAAACACTTATATAGAAAACTTAGATTTTCAAAAAATAATTGAAAAATATGATAGGGAATATACATTATTTTTCTTAGATCCGCCGTACTATGGTACAGCCGGATATGAAGCAGAGTTTGGAATAAAAGAGCAATTAAAACTTAGAGATATTCTTAAAAATATCAAAGGAAAGTTCATTCTAACAATTAATGATTGTGAAGAAACTCGAAGTTGGTATAAGGACTTTAATATTAAAGAAGTTGAAGTACATTATTCAGTTTCAAGGCAAACTGAAGGAAGAAAAAGAAACAAAGAGTTGATAATTACAAACTACTAAAAAGTAGATGGAAGGAGATAAAATTATGGCTGCAAAGTTAGATAAAAATTTAAAGGAATTAGCACAAGATTTATTAAAATTACAAGGTATAGAATATATAGATTGGTTAAATAAAAAGCACCAAGAAGTAATAACTAAGAATACAAAGATTATAAGAAATTGTGTTAAAAATGAAATAAAAAACTCAAATAAAAAAGATGAAGTTATAGAAGAAATTAATCAAGAAAGTAATGAAAATCTTGAAAGTTTTGAAGATGAAAATTACAATGAGGATGAAGTAGAAAGTGAACGGAAGGAGTTAATTTATTAGGTGAAAGATTTAAATAAATATGCTTTGGAGTATAGAAAAGTTGTTAGGTATGCTCTTAAAGAAGGACTTGCAATTTATAACAACAACTTATCAGAATTATATATAAATCATGAGATTGTAAAGAAACTTTTAGAGAAGGATAATTTTGATTCAGTTAATGGAAAATTATCAATTTGGAGAAGTTTAAAATGGATAGAAGTTTACTCTAAAAATAGATTTATAAAGAAGGTAAAAGTTGAGAAAAAAGTTATAAATGTAATAGCAATCAATGTAGAAATATTTAATACTTTAAATTTACTTTTAGAAGATTAAAAAATTCAAAAATGTGTGCAACCTTATGTGCAACTTCTTGTGCAACTTTGTGTGCAACCTCAATGTTTTAAAATATATTGAAGTTGCACACTTATAATAATGATTATATAAAGGTTTATAGCAATTAGGTTG
>ERZ1673737.753-NODE-753-length-36984-cov-4.211406_pt1 | contig 36984 bp, 24 predicted proteins | sample MGYA00580211_ERZ1673737 | MGnify/ENA primary metagenome ERZ1673737 (study PRJEB41218, sample SAMN15661789) | gut metagenome | host: Homo sapiens | place: Canada: London | collected 2015-08-20/2019-03-30 | study: EMG produced TPA metagenomics assembly of... | reverse complement strand
TTAGACAGAGCTCATCACCGAAGTTTAATTCTAATTTATAGCATACCTGTAGTCATTTTGGCGGTTGGGGGAGAAGTGATAGTTGCAAGTCCAAGCTTCAACTCCGTCGTCCACGCTTGGAAGGTTCACAATCTCCCTTCTTACCGCCCTTTCGCTACGTCTCCCCATTGGTTCCGGTGTGGACTAACCATTCTTCCGATGCGTTCTATCCGACCGCCTTCGGCAAAACCGCCCAAAAAAGCAACCAAGTTTGCTATTCCCCGCGCCGGGGCCACTGTAACGATGTCGAAAGAAGCTCAACTCTCGATTGCGGAGCGTGACTTCATTCTTGAAGCGCTTCGTGAGGATGTGCGGCTCGATGGCCGTCAGCCTGATCAGTTTCGTCCCATGGACATCTCGTTTGGTGAAGAATATGGACATGTGAAGCTGCAGCTTGGCAAGACGAGGTGCGCACTACCCATTGATTCTCTGCAGATTGCTATTACTGATTGCCTCTCTAGCCTTATTGTTCGCATCTCCGCTGAGGTCACCAAGCCTCGTGAGGAACGTCCTTTTGATGGTCTATTCAGCATCAACATGGAGCTCAGTTCCATGGGCTCTCCCGCCTGGGAGAATGGACGGTATGATCATTCTGGTTGCTATAATATGTGGCTGTCTCTAACAATCACTTCTGCAGCTCCAATGATCTCGAGGCATCTGCCACCAACACCCTTGACCGCGTCATTCGTCACTCCAACGCTCTCGATACCGAGTCTCTCTGCATCATCAAAGGTGTGAGCTGTTGGAGCATCCGTGCTGATGTGCATGTAATCGACTACGATGGAAACCTTACTGATGCAGCCTGCATTGCCATCATGACCGGACTGCAACACTTCCGCCGGCCGGATGCTGTGGTCAAGGATGGCCGGGTCATCGTCTACGGGGTTGAGGAGCGTGTGCCTGTGGCCCTCAACATCACCCACAAGCCTCTCTCAATCACCTTCAACACTTTCAACGACAGCAAGCATGTCATTGTTGACGCTACTCTCAAGGAAGAGCAGGCATCTGAGGGAGACCTCGTCATTGGCATCAACAGCGCCGGCGAGCTCTGCTACATGTCCAAGATCGAGGGTTCTCCGATTAACCCCATGGTTATTGTCAACAAGACGAGTGTGGCCTGGGACAAGGTCAAGGAGCTTAATCTCATTATCGACAAGGTTCTGCGGACTGATCTGGCCAAGCGGGCGAAGGTTGGCATGGCTGATGAGTCGCGGGCTGAGAATGACCGGTTGATTGCAACCGAATGAACATGTAATACCACTTTGATGATCATGGGACCGGAGTCTAGTTGAAAACCAATGCACTTATCTTACTACCAAGCGATGTCGTCTTATCAACCAAAATTATGAGGCAAATGCTAACTCACGCCCCGTTGTCTCAATAGTATAGCGCGGCTACTCAAGGAGACGCCCTAGGATGGTAACATGCCGATTTCGAGTCATGCAGGAATCTGATCAATTCCCATAACACGACGGTAATAGTGCTTTATACGATGTGCTCGTAGAACAGCATTCCTGCTTCACTTTGTATGCATGGCATTTCGACAGGGTACCGTCTCATGTTATCATGTCCATCGTCCGGGGACATGTGTATAGTATCTACGCAGTAGAGGGAACTGTAATTTTGATACCATTTATTTTCCTACATTTCTTTCTCCAGTGGGATATCAAAATATGAAAGTCATGCATGGAGGTTGTGTATTATCAGGCTGTGTATTCGTATCTACATGTGTCGTCTCAGTTGGCACTTAATATATCACGCCAAGAAGACCCCTATTCTTAGATCAGTTGCAGACTGGACACAGCCAAGTAATCTGACGACAGATCTTGATACAAAGATCAAAGAAACGCATCTTACTCCAAGCTATACAATAACTCAAACCAATAAATATGCCGTATATCTCGTAGTCGCTTTGATTGTTGTGAAGCGCTTTACCGCCTTACGGGCCAAACATAGCTTAATTTGTTGCCTTCACCCGCAAAGCCACCTCATTCCCGTCTCCCCTTTCACTTCCCTCGAATCGGTTTCTGGCTACCTTATTTGACTTTGTGCCGACAGATCTGGCAAATCGCTCTCTGTCGACTACGCTTTCCGATCAATGCCTCAGGGGCATCACCAGTATCACCAGTACGCAACTTCAGTGACGGTGTCAGCTTCCCCGCGGCGTCATGGCCAGCGGTAGGCCTCCAGGGTCGCATTCAGCCGCTGGTCGCGATGAAGACCTGCTGTTGGACTCCGGACCCGTATACAACAGTGGCCAAGGCCCGCCTGTGAACGATGAACACCTCCTAGAACGCTACAACATTGACGATTCCGACGAACCCTACTCGCAAGCGCGCCCTTCGGTATCCTACGATAACTTTGTCGGATCGCGCGTGCCGCAGGGCACAACACTTCACAATGTTGGTGCTGGACCGGCGCATCCGCTTGTCAACCCGGGCTTGCATTCGAATGACCCCTACTCCAGCGGATCCCGGGACCGAACCTACTCCCAGACCTCCGGACTGGACAACTACCAACGGTATTCCCTGGATGACGACCTCGACGAGGCGCATTCCGGATACTATGATCTCGACGCCGATGACGACCGTATTGCCCAGTCGCATAATGTTCGAAGAGCAAATGAGCGCAATAGTATCCTCGGACTCGGGGGCGGCTTGATGGGCAAGGCAAAGTACATGTTTGGCATGGGGACATCACAGTACTCAGAGATGGACCTCCCTTTAACAGAGGCCGGCGCAAGAAGGGCGACGGTTGATAGTGCTTCCACCCAGCCCGCACCCCCGAAGCCTCGAAAGAAGTTCAGCGCGTCGGACCTCAACATCTTCAAGCGGAGCAGAGCTGACCCCTCGACTCTGGGCCCGCGCATGATCCAGCTCAATAACCCACCCGCCAATTCCGTCCACAAGTTCGTCAGCAACCACGTTTCGACTGCCAAATACAACATCTTCACCTTCATCCCCAAGTTCCTCTTCGAACAGTTCTCCAAATACGCCAACCTCTTCTTCTTGTTTACCGCCGTTTTACAACAAATTCCCAATGTGTCGCCCACAAATCAGTATACCACGATTGTTCCACTCGCTATTGTCTTGGCGGTGTCAGCCATCAAAGAATTGGTGGAGGACTATAAACGGAGGAAGTCGGATAGAGGTCTAAACTATTCGAAAACCCAAGTCCTCAAGGGCTCTTCGTTCCACGAGACAAAGTGGGTAGATGTTGTGGTGGGTGATGTGGTTCGCGTTGAGTCCGAGCAGCCTTTCCCAGCCGACTTGGTGTTGCTGGCATCGTCCGAGCCGGAGGGTCTGTGCTACATCGAGACAGCAAATCTGGATGGTGAGACCAATCTCAAAATCAAGCAGGCTATTCCTGAGACTGCCCATCTGGTTAGTCCCAGTGACTTGAGTCGGTTGAGCGGACGGGTTCGCTCAGAACAACCGAACAGCAGTCTGTATACTTACGAAGCTACTCTGACCATGAACGCCGGAGGCGGCGAGAAAGAGCTGCCTCTGGCTCCTGATCAGCTTTTGCTTCGAGGTGCAACGCTACGCAACACTCCTTGGATCCATGGAATCGTTGTGTTCAGTGGTCATGAGACGAAGCTGATGCGTAACGCTACTGCAACCCCGATCAAACGGACTGCTGTGGAACGAACTGTCAACATCCAGATTCTGATGCTAGTGAGCATTCTCATTGCTCTGAGTATCATCAGTTCTGTTGGTGATCTTGTTATTCGACAAACCAGGTCTGATAAGCTTTCCTACCTCGACTATGGGTCGGTTAAGCCAGTGAAGCAATTCATCATGGATATCTTTACTTACTGGGTCCTGTACTCGAACTTGGTTCCAATCTCCCTCTTCGTCACCATTGAAATTGTCAAATACTTCCAGGCTTTCCTCATCAATTCCGACCTTGATATTTACTACGACAAAACCGATACACCGGCTACTTGCCGCACATCCTCTCTTGTCGAAGAACTTGGCCAAATTGAGTACATCTTCTCCGACAAAACAGGTACGCTCACTTGCAACATGATGGAGTTTAAGCAGGTCACGATTGCCGGTATTCAATATGGTGATGACGTCTCCGAAGACCGCCGGGCTACTGTGGAGGATGGTACCGAGGTTGGTATCCACGATTTCAAGCAACTCAAGGAGAACATGCAATCGCATCCCAGCCAAAATGCCATTCGAGAATTGCTCACGCTTCTCGCCACTTGTCACACGGTTATTCCCGAACGCAACAGCAAGGATCCAACTGTGATCAAGTACCAAGCAGCCTCGCCCGATGAGGGAGCGTTGGTTGATGGTGCCGCCTCACTCGGATATCGTTTCACCAACCGAAGACCCAGATCCGTAATTTTCGAGGCCGGAGGACAGGAGCTTGAATATGAACTGCTGGCAGTGTGCGAGTTCAACTCTACCCGAAAGCGAATGTCGACTATCTTCCGCTGTCCAGATGGAAAGGTCCGTATCTACACCAAGGGTGCTGATACGGTCATTCTTGAGCGATTGCACCCTGACAACCCTACCGTGGAAGCAACCCTCCAACATTTGGAGGAGTATGCCTCGGAAGGTCTGCGGACTCTTTGTCTGGCCATGCGGGAGGTTCCCGAAGATGAGTTCCAGCAATGGTACCAGATTTTCGACAAGGCAGCCACGACTGTCGGTGGTAATCGCGCGGATGAATTGGACAAGGCCGCTGAGTTGATTGAAAAGGATCTCTATCTTCTTGGTGCTACGGCTATCGAGGATCGTTTGCAAGATGGTGTTCCGGATACTATCCACACGCTCCAGACTGCAGGTATCAAGATCTGGGTTTTGACTGGTGACCGACAAGAGACTGCCATCAACATTGGCATGTCTTGTAAGCTTATCTCAGAAGACATGACGCTTTTGATTATCAACGAGGAATCAGCCGAAGCTACCCGCGACAACTTACAGAAGAAACTGGACGCTGTCAAGAGTCAAATTGCTTCTGGTGACTCTGAACCGTTGGCTTTGGTTATCGATGGACGGTCTCTGACCTTTGCCTTGGAGAAGGATATGGAGAAGCTGTTCTTAGATCTCGCGGTTATTTGCAAAGCTGTTGTTTGCTGGTAAGCCCCTTTTAGTCCCCTTCCAGGAGCCATCTTTCTGACCTATATAGTCGTGTGTCTCCCCTTCAAAAGGCTTTGGTCGTCAAGCTTGTCAAACGCCACTTGAAGTCTCTCCTTCTGGCTATTGGCGACGGTGCCAATGATGTGTCTATGATTCAGGCCGCCCACGTCGGCGTTGGTATCAGCGGTGTTGAAGGTCTTCAAGCAGCACGATCTGCTGATGTGGCAATTGCCCAGTTCCGATTCCTTCGGAAGCTGCTTTTGGTGCACGGCGCCTGGAGTTATTCTCGAATCAGTCGAGTCATTCTTTACTCGTATTATAAGAACATCACACTGTACATGACTCAATTCTGGGTAAGTTTGTCCTCGATAACAGGTGATGGCAGTATCTAACTCAAAACAGTATTCCTTCCAAAACGCCTTCTCCGGTGAGGTTATCTACGAGTCCTGGACACTCTCCTTCTACAACGTGCTGTTCACTGTCTTGCCTCCATTCGCCATGGGAATCTTCGACCAGTACATCTCTGCTCGCTTGCTGGACCGCTATCCTCAATTGTACCGTTTGGGACAGGAAGGACAATTCTTCCGCAAACACAGCTTCTGGGCCTGGATTCTGAACGGATTCTTCCATTCTCTCATCCTGTACATCGTCTCCCAGCTGATCTTCTTCTGGGACCTCCCAATGGCTGACGGCAAGGTTGCCGGCCACTGGGTCTGGGGCGAGGCACTGTACACTGCCGTGCTTGCTACCGTCCTCGGAAAGGCAGCTCTGATCACAAACGTGTGGACCAAATACACCTTCATCGCCATCCCTGGATCAATGCTCCTCTGGCTTATCTTCCTCCCGGCCTACGGTTACGCCGCCCCCGCCATTGGATTCTCACGCGAATACTACGGCACAATCCCAGTCCTCTTCAAATCCCCCATATTCTACCTGATGGCTGTTGTCCTCCCCGCCATCTGTCTCATGCGTGATTATGCATGGAAGTACGCCAAGCGCATGTACTACCCACAGCAATACCACCACGTCCAGGAGATCCAGAAATACAATGTCCAGGACTACCGCCCGCGCATGGAGCAATTCCAAAAAGCTATTCGGAAAGTCCGCCAAGTACAGCGCATGCGCAAACAGCGCGGCTACGCCTTCTCCCAGGCCGACGATGGCGGTCAAATGCGTGTTGTCAACGCATATGACACAACTCGCAGTCGTGGTCGGTATGGTGAGATGGCCAGTTCCAGGCCTATGGCGTGATGATTGATTCGCCATGGGTTGTGCATTTTGCATTCGCAGTGGCTGTCATCTTTTACTTGATTTCTACCGCGTCTTTTTCTTCTGCATCATTGCCAAGTGATTGGTAAATCTGTATCTATGTGTATCCTTTTATGTTCTCCTCTTTTCCCTTTCTTCTCTTCCCTCTGGATTTGTTCTTATAGCCATGTTATTGGTGTGGAGGCTGTGACATATTTTACCTTTCTGTTTACTTGATGTGTCTCTAGGTGAGGTCTGAATTGGACATGACCAATGCCTATTTTCCTTGCCCGTGTAGATATCGAGTATATGCCGCAAAGGGATATTGTGTTACGATGGCTTTATGTGTCGAATGTCTGGCCCATAGATAGGTAGTTGATGGAAATGTCTTTACATGTCTTTCCTTCTCGGTTTTATCCTCCGTGTTACTTCAAGTTTCTATACCCCAAGGCCATGTCATATACCCCCCTGGTTTCTTTACATTGGTCCCAGTCGAAGTGAAGCGATATATCACAATGTCGACAAAATGGTGCAACCAAAACCCCCAAGCCCTACTCAGCCAACTCCAAGCGGCCCTCGACAAACCAGACGCATTCCAAAGAGATAGGCAGCAAATTATCTCACTGCTCGCTGTGCAGCAGCAGCAGCAGAAGCACTGGAAAGTCCATTCGAGACATTCCAGCGAATAGCATATTCCGTAAGTATATTTGAAGCCCTTACCTCAAAGATTGGAACTAAGCCTGGTAGTTTGCACCGCTACCAACGATTCGAATCGGCCCAGAACACAAAATCTTCGGAACTCTAGAGAACGCTGAGCAAAGTCATATCAGTAGCAAGAAGTGCCACAGTGTGCAGTATCGCAGCAAGAAGGCCCAGTGCGATCAAGAGCTTCATGAATGAAATATAGACTTGACAGCGAAGTAGATGATCCTCTCGGAATGATAATGTTGAATACTTGATGAAAGATGTGAGAGTTACCACAATTTATACCTCAGTGACTATCCTTCGTAGATTATCTAAAGCTACTCATCGGCATCATCATGCTGAACTGATCAACAATGAAGGTTGACTTATTACGGGTCCCTGCTCCTCTATTTGTACTATGAATCAAGGAATGTCTTGCACAGGTGGATATGTAGACAGGTATACTTACATGGTCCTCTATCCAATGGGTTTCCGTAAAAGAATCTGATAGGACCCTTACCCTCTGAGGTAGCGCGAGTGAGAAAGCATATGAAATGCAATACATGCACACTACTACTTAAGATCTCTCCATACCTTTGGTATCCACCCTTCTGCATCATTACTAGACAGTAGCTAGAGTCAAGTGCAGCACTGGGCTTTCAACAATACTAGTAAGAACTTGACACAAGTCAGAAGCAATGGTGGCACCCACGCCAAAATCATAAATGTCCATACCCAACCGTCTTATGTTGGGGCCAACAAACTCTTCCACCTCTTTCTGTAAGCGGTTCTAGCTCTGATGTTGTCTTCCGGCCAAAGGTTCGTCCGCACCGACTGCAGCTGAGACACCGTATGATCTCAAGTTATAAACTCCTTTCCCTTTTCTTTTCCCTTTTGTAATATTGAAACAGACACCTACACATTGAAAATGGCTGTTGGCGGCTGTTTTTGCGGAAAGGTTCGGATCCAATATAGTGGCCAGCCTTTAGTATCGGTTAGTCTATGTCCGACGGATTGTTTTCATTGACTTAATAGTATACTTTCTTTCAATAGGCGCTTTGCCACTGTTTCGATTGTCGCAAACTTACCGGCGGTCTCTACACGTATAATTTCATCATCAAAAGTGTCGACCTGAAAATCACAGCTGGAAGTCCTAAAGAAGTGGCAAAAACGGCGGACAGTGGAAATCATATTAAGAACTATTTCTGTTCAGATTGTGGTGCGTACTATAAAACGAGGTTGGCAGTATCGACTGACGATGCCCGTAGGAACGCCGCTCTATGGGCTGACAATAAAGTCTGATGGTACTCCTGACGAGACAACAGTCCTCCGAGCAGGAATACTGGATGATATCGGAATTCTGAACGCGCTACCGCCTAAGGTGGAGATATACACCGATGGACGTGTCAGTTGGGTCAGTCCTGCCGAAGAGGCTGGGCAATTTACTGGCATGCCACCAGCCCCATAATCTGTTGTCCAAGTGTATAGGGATAAAGTTATCATAAGCTTACGTTGAGGAGATCTCCTATAATGCTCCAGAATGAACCGACACCATTTACAGAAATTCTTTCTCGGGCCCTCTTCTCTCTTGATATGCCCTAAGTGTTGAGTTTCTTAGACAAACAGGAGGGATTGCAGTTTTGGGTACAAATGGTAGTGATAGAAACTTCCCTGAACGTTTAAATACTCGCATTAGTCTGATGCTTCGACACCTTCCTCTTACTTGGTCCACCGTTTGTTGATAGGGTACATGCAGGCGAAGATTAGATGTCCTCGAGTGTTCTTAAAACGCAACACCGAGGAAGCGGAGCTCACACTAGACGACGACATTCAAGTCCTCCGAGACCACTCATTTGTCTCGGTCATCTCAGACGACGTAATATTCGAGATGCATCGACTAGTCCAGGGCAGCAAAATATGCCTTTTCGCGAGGAAACCGGGCAGATGCCCATGCCTTCTCTGTGAAGGGGGTGGAAGTTACAAAAGCGAGGCTGGGGCCTGATCATTTTGCAACACTGATGTCCCTATGTAAGTCACGGTCCACCCTTGATATGATGCGACACACAGGCGCCGAATCCATGCAGCTCCAAGTACTGGAAGGGTTCATGCGAACCCGTGGAGAGGACTACCAGAACACTCTATGAAGCATGCATGAGTTGGGGTATGTGTACGGGGCTGCAGGAAAATGGAAGGAAGCAGAGGAGCTGCAGCTTCGAGTGCTCCGCAGGTTCACAAGCTTGTTGGGAGAAGAACATCGAGATAGCCTTGGGTGCATGGTTCGATTGGCGTGGATATTCCACTGCCTGGAGAGTCTTGTCTTGCTGGGATGTTTGAAGTTCAGAGAAGGGTTTACGAGGCTGAAAAACTATACACGACTATGCTGAACGCCAAGAGAGCCAATTTGGGAGATGAAAACTGGAATACCCTGGGTACATGGGCTAATATCACTTCACTGTATACCGACCAAGGGCGACTCAAAGAAGCCAACGAAGCCCGAGTTCGTAAATTGGAAATCCGACAAAAAGTCCTCGGAAGAGACCATCTGGAAGCGCTGCTCGACTTGCACGATCTTGCCATCATTCGGATGCGAAGGGGCTATATCACCAATGCCATTGATTTGATGTCGCAATGTTTCTCGCGCATGGATCAAACCGTGGGCCCCGAAGACAAATGGACTATCTTCATCAAAAACATTGTGAGTCGATGGGAAATGGAAACGAAAGACAGAGACCGAAAGGCAAATAGCGATGAGTTACGTATATGGTGACACTCGGTTGCCTCGGCTTTTCTATCTCGAGCATCGTTCTTGCGGTGGTCTCCAGCCTATACCAATGCGCTCCATTACAAGCCTCTCTCGCTGTTCCCAGGTCTCTCCTCCATGCTCGAGATCCACCACCTGGCCACTCGAATCCCGAGCTCTTATACCACTCGAATCGAATTTCCAAGAGTGTGCCTTCTTCGCATGCCGTCGCAGATCTCGCTGGAAGGTCGTATCACCAGACCAACCTAGCACCGCACAGCCGACTGTGCGCCATGGCGATATAATGATATCAACACGACGGTGAGGATTCGGGTTTCTTTTGCGTTGACCCTCCGCAGAACCTGCTAGATCTGGGCTGAAATGCGGATTCTGCCATACAACAAGTGCTTTGTCCAGTGTATCGAAGCTCCTCGAGTCTTCGCCGTGGAATGGTAAAGTCTGTTGCTCCCGATGTGAGGAAGTGACATGCAAGGCGAGAGTATGCGTGATGTACTGATCCTGCTCAAGACTTGCAACAACATCCACAACGAGATTCTTTGTCACAGTATCATCGCGATGAGTCAATATAATATCCACATCGCCGCTGATTTCCTTTCCACGCCGGTATCCTCCAACGATAATGCATTCAACCATGCCATCCCCTTCTGGTCGAACACGATTGGCATGCTCTCGAACAATATCAGCGATACACTCGGACTCAGCGCGTGAAACGCCTTCCAGGAACTCGTCGTAGAACTTGACTCCAATTTGCTGCACACGAGAAAGTATGCTCCATCCATGCTCAACGATATCATCGAGATCGCGCCAGCCTCGGTGGTAATAGAACTCTCGTGCAGTCTTGGCGCCTACTCCCCAAATTAGATAGAATGAGTTCAGAACTCGCAGCACAGGGTCTGAGTCCAAGGCATCGGCCGCTGCAACATTCCCATCGCCATCGGTATGCTCGCAGCCACCATGCTGCTGCCACTGGGTGAAAAGATCTGCGATCTTCACGTCGCACCCGGGCAAGTCAAGGACCTCACTCGGTCGACGTATCACATACGGGTACGCCGCTAGAGACGCGATAGAAGTGCTATAGGCCCGAACACCGATCTCATCAAGTGTGAGTTCTCGGATACGGCGGATTTTGACCAGCTGTGAGATGAACTCCTCATTCGGCGGGTGCAAGGGAGCGGACCGCAGACATGCAAAGAGAACCTGGTCTCGGACCCAGTCTGGTTTCGGTGGTGGGGGTTCCATCTCGTCGTGCTCGGAGGTTGTCTGTCTATAAAGCTTTGGTCGTTGGCGCTGGTAGGAAGATCCATCCGATGGTTCCTTGGAGCGTCTCGCATTACGGTGATCAGGTGTTTGGATAGACGGAGGTGGGAACCCGGCATCCCTTTTGGCACGTTCAATAATTTGGCTTGATTTTTCTTCCAAATATTTCTTCTCCGTTCCCGTTGTAGTTGGAGTAGGTATCTTCTGTCCTCGGTATACCATAAAAGTCTCTGGTGGTATACATACCCCAGCCTGGATTGATGCATCCAGCCATTCTAGCTTCAAAACAGTGACTGTATCCTCGTGAAGTTCTGCCTTTTTCACCAGGTGGGGTGTCGGGTCATGACGACTTCGAGCTCCATCTTCTTCACTCTCGGACTCGGTACTTAGATCGATAATTTCGACTGGGGGGTCGTTCACTTCATGGGGCTCTTCTGTTCTCCTACGCTTTGTAGGTGGCTCTGGATTGGCACTCGTGGAAACTGGAGTAACCTCCTCAGTCCAGACCCCACGAGAGCGCAATTCGAGCGCGGCACGTTTCGGGCGGCTAACTTTTCCAAGAATGATTTTGGCTTCAGAGATCTCATACGTGAGCTTACCGCCATGTTCCGTCAATCGTTCTTCGGCCTCATCTAACGCCTCCAGAGACAAGTGCGTTGAGAGAATGAACACCAAAGGCAGAGATGAGAATATAGATCCATGACTCGTCTTGGCGTCCGAGGACGAGTTTGGATTCTGGGTCATGGTGATGTTTTCAAATATGCTTTTATATGATCGTTAAAATCATCATATATGCGGGTAATTGTTGGGTCCAGGATGTGTTGTTATCTCCAAGCTGGTCCTTCTCCAGAGCGGACATTTCACGCATCCGAGCACATTAAGCAGAGAATATCGATAGCAGACTATCAAATCTCATTTCATCACGGTTCTAAGCTCCATCTGAAGACTGAAGTGTGAAGGGGTCATGCTCTGAGATAAAGTTGATCACCCGAAAATTGGATTGACGTCACATGCTCGCTGCCTGAGGCACCACATGTTCGTATCGAATCGTTCAAGGCGCTCCAACAGCAATACGGAAAGATATAAGAATGAGAAAGATACAAGGATAAGATTGAAAGCAAGCTGTATCCATATCGTTCAAATATCGGATCACCCTCCACGAATCCCAGTGTACCTGAAGATCACGCCTGCGGAGGACTGTAGAACCGTTCTATATCTAGCAAGTAAAGCACCTTATGAGAGCTAAGCCACATCAAACAATGTGCGACTCAAGTCTCGGCTCACCAGTCTCTTTCACAGCAATCTGAGCTGAAGCGCCCTTCCCAACAGCCTCTGTTCTTTCGCCCGGAACGTAACTCGCCGTCTCAGTAACAATAGAACCCTCGCTACCAGCATGAAGATTAGGATCCTCATCCCGATACCTCTCCTCATCATTAACAGCATTCTTTCCATGGCGCTGATTCATCCACCTGCGCCAGGGTTTATAGACAAGAACACTCAAACCACCAAATATAATGAAGCAGCCACAAATTCCGCCACCAATAGCGTCATAGTAGTCACCAGCGACCTGGACTCCGTCCCAGAACTTGCCCGTTGCATCAGTCACATTCAAAATCAGGGTGAGCAGTTGGATTACACCAATAACAATTGCGACAATGACAGTTAGCGTAGTGAGCACAATTGAGTAGTAGAGGAAGGCAACTGGGTCGCGGTGGTTATTGTGCGATTGAGGAAGCTCATCGCCATCGCTAGTTGCTGATGAGGCATCTGAAGTGGTCGATGGCTTTGCTGGGAGGAAGTTCGCCGCGGGTTGGATATAGAGCGAGAACATGAGAGCTCCGTCGATTGTATCCAGGAGACACATTCCAGCTAGAGAAACGATTAGCATCAATATCACGATTGCGATTGTGGAGCAGAGTTTGACAAACCAGTAAAAAGGGCAGGGAGAATAAGAATCACCCAGAAGGAGGTTCCCTTTGCCGCTTCAATGGATGAAATTCCAAGCAGTGCGATCTCGGACGATGTATCGAAACCGAGACCGAATAGGATTCCAAGGGGGTACATCTTCCATGGTCTAAGAAGTGATCAGTATTTAAGATGAGATGTAAAATGCTTAGAAACATACCTGTCAATCAATTTGAACATCTTCTTCAAAATTGAGAACAGAATCCCACCACCCTCAATCTTCCAAGCCTCATCTTCTTGACCTTCCGGTAGACGGAAAACCTTCTGCATTTGCTTGATCAACTTGAACAAGATGTACGCATTCATGATACCAAGCAGAATCAAGAACGCAGCGCTGACAGAACTGCCAATGATGCCACCGATAGTACTGAAGCTGTCAAACCGCGAGGAGACAGCAGCAGCCGTCGCAGCGACAACGATAGACGTAATGATCACAATCGTCGAATGTCCAAGTGAGAAAAATGTGCCCACGGTAACGGGCTTTTGTCCCGTTGCCAACAGTCGTCTAGTCATAAGATCGATGGCGGAGATATGGTCTGCGTCGAATGCATGTCTCAATCCGAGAGAATAGGCCAATGCAGCGGTGGAAACAAGCGAAGGGTGGTAGCTCAACACAATCGCCGCCGCAACCCAGACAATAATGTTCAAAAGTGCGATGAACGCGATGATTCCAATTGCTCGAAGGGGGATCTTTCTAATGCCGGGCATTTTGCTATGCGAGCGCTCCGCATGGCGAATGAGTGGCTGCAGACTCCATTTGCGGTCGCTGTCTAGACTCCGCGAGTCCGCGGGCTCTTCGAAAGAAGGCATAGTTGATTTGATGTTTCTAGTAGAGACCGAGAATATTGATTGGTGTTTGCTGGACTGAACTCTCGCGGTCGATATATAGAACCCAACGAAGCCTACCACAAGAGACTTGCAGAAGAGGGGCTGATATATCCTTGCCTTTGGCCTGCAGGATGGACAAAACTTTCTCTATCGGCCGTCTTCTCCCCGCCAAGGCCGATTGGTTGTTGCCAAGTGAGCCGGTCTACTTGCTAGAGGCTTCAACAACATATGGTGTGTGAGTGGACAGGCCCGAACAAGACTCCGCGGACAAGCACCTCGGAAGATAGGGAACCTCCGAAGACGTCGATTCAACCCGACTAAACAAAAAACAGGAATTTACTACAAGCACACAAAATCATCGAATCCAACGTTGTCGAAAACCCCCGGAGCACGTGATATGGCGGGGCAGCGGAGGAGCGGAGAGCCCCGACTGATAGTTGACTGCTCATTAATCATAGGCTGGATTCCAGTGTGCTAATAGTGTTAATATCTTGTCTCCGATGCCGATAGTTGACACCCACTCTATTGCCTAGGCCGTGCTTGTGATTGGGCTATTGTTTGCCGGCCGCGTTTGAGCGGGTCTGTAGATGGCCGCTCGGCAAACAACCTTGGAAGTTTCTGTTCGTCTCGGTTGATATTAGAATTTTGTATAGGGCTGGGGGTATCTGATCCTTTTGAGTTTATCCGGACTGAATCTCAACTGGATGTGTGTATTTACATGGGTTTAAAAGTCTGATTGATTGAAGTGATTAAAATGTATTGATTTTGAACTATAGACAGCGAATAGAATTCTGGCACTTTGGAAATTCTCTGACAACAAGTCCGTCATTATAATTTTGAAGACTTTCGTTATCATATCGTCGTGACGTTGGATATCCTTCATGATACCCGAGAGAGGTCTTTCGGCCAGTTCACCAAGGTCCTTTCGGTGCCGGGTGTGATCACCGGCTCATTTGCTCTCTATCAAGCGGCCTATAAGGGTGCAGCGCGAATGAAACCAGACGGAAAGGGAGCATAAAGGTGATCTAGCAACACAGGCTAGATTCAACCTTCCTCGGGGTTCCCAGGCTAGCTCACCAAGCCTCAGCCAAGCTTGTCAGTGGTCGGTGAGCGATCAGATGTGGTTGTGTCAAAGACTTGACAGCAGAAGAGAAATTTTTGTACATTGGCCAAACAGGATCACGTTCAGGCGACAGCGAACACGGTCGGAGACGGAGTCCACTTCGTCACTTTGGGCTGCTGCCGCACATCCTTGCTAAGAATGTTCCACTCGTTCCTCGTAATGGGAGTAACATCGGAAGCCGACAATGGGGTTTTGGGCCCACGTCTCGTTTGATATCTCATCTTCGAAGGCGGAGGCTGTCTCCGACCACGAACAGTGTGAATGACAGGTGACTTCTTGACGTACTCGCGAGGACTCTTCACATGCTCAAGAGCACGGTCGGCCTTTACGGCCTTGATCTTAGAAGGCTGCTCGACCCTCACCTTAGGAGGCTGCTCGACCTTCATCTTAGGAGGCTGCTCAACCTTGACAAAATGGACTTGTTCAACTTTGGTACGCACGGGAAGGCGCTCAGGAAGACGCTCAGGCTCAGGAACTGGTGGAATGATTATGGCATCTTTCTTGTATACGCTCTTGTAAGCAGTTGCAACCGCTGTGAGCTGCTCATCGGGGATATCGAGTTGCTCATAGACACGATGGAAGAAAGCCTTGCTGAATGGTCGGCCTTGATAGTCACCAACGATGCGGTGAAGTAGCTGGATGCAGGAAGTCATGGATTGGTCGTCCGAACGGGAGAATGGTCGGTTTGAGAGGATGCACATGCGCCGCTTGAAAGTGTAAATCCGGTCCATGTTGAGGAGGGTCAGGCCCTCCTGGCTGAAGACAACCTCGTTTTGGAGGATGGATTGCTTAACCAGACACTCGTTTGCCTGACGCTCGTACTGGCTGCGGCCGAGGGCATCGATCCAGCTAGTACCCAGGGAAAATTTTCTTGACGCCTTGGCCAAGGATCGCTCGAGAAGTCGCGATGATTGGGGCTCGAGTGGTGTGACGGGGATCACCATTAGGTCGGAGGGTTGGCCGGTCGGATAGGGCTTGCCGCGGCCCACGAGAAGTGTAACATGCATCATTCGTTGTTGGAGTTTGCAGGACACATATTCCATGGCGGGGAGAATAGAGGGAATGATTGTCTCAGAGTCGAAGCTGAATTCAGGGGAAAGGGGCGGAGAGATCATATCGTTGGTCAGGGTTCTGGGGGAATTGGGGACATAGATGCCCGTTGGGCGAGGCAGACGAATGACACCCATGATGAATGTTGAGTATGATCTCGAGATAGGTAGTCCAGAGGAGGGACCCCTTGTGGAAAACTCGAATTGTGAAGACCGATTGCAGGCCCTCAGGCCGTGATATAGGGCCAACTCAGGAGTCATCAACAACGCGACTCCCCCGCATCGCTTCCCTCTTAACATAGGAAAGACAAATTAGCACATTTTGAGTGTTGCTAATGTTAGCAAAATCCACAGGCAATTCGCCAATCATCTCACAGCGATCAGCGCGATATTAATACCTGTAACCGCTGCGGCGCTCGCCAGCCAATGAGATCTCGTGATGGATCGCTGCCCTAATGCGCCAATGCATGCCACAGCACATCCAACTCCAACATCACAGCACGGGTATTGGTCCATTAGGACGGCCCCCACTCGCTCCAAGGACATGATTCCATCATCCAGGGTACTGGTACCTTGACTCTTATTGATAGGCTGAGAATGTCTCCCAGCTGTGTAGCGCCGGACGTATCTATCCAGGACCTTGCATAGAAGGTACTAGCCCTAGCTATCAGCGGATCCTATGAACTATTCACTGGCTCAAGCTGCTTATCCGCTGCACATACTGCACACATCTTGCTGTTGGCATGAAAAATGACCAGTTCCCCTACTGACCCTCCACTCACCACGACTTCCCACTGTTGGTGGCACCCACTCATGAATATCCAGTCAGCCTAACTGCACCAACACAGGCCCACCGCTATGATTTCACCCATAGTCACCCCTTCACCCAGTACCACCAGGGGTGTGCATGTGCATGTACAGTACTCATGAAGCTGAACACGAGGCACACTACATTGCAAAGTAAGGCGTCCGAGCAGACCCTTTAACCCTTCATGCCCACACTTCTTGGCCAGTATAATACGGGTAGCGTAAATAATGCTCTTCTATCCGCGTTTATCCCTTTCCACTCTACCGGTGCCACGTCGCTGGTGTTGCATCCAAGCGCTGTGGTTCACGAGCTGCATTCGGGACTTTTTTCCTCGTGCGCAAATCAGGTATTCGCCTGCTTGCCTACCTTATTACCTCAGAAGCTTTCCTTGATCGTAACCCCTGCTAAATCCCGCATGAGAATATTGTTCTCTTTGGTGTGGTCCCCATTGTGATCCCCGTTGGTGTCTTATTGGACTGCGAATTCACTGTTGGTTGGGGGCCATTGTCTTCCACGTCATCTATCAACATCCATATTCGCCTTACCGTCATCTTAATTAAAGTTAATTGGCTCTATTAGGCTACGAAGGCTCCACGGAATTCCATAGTCTGATACGGCAATTTTGAGATTAGTGGACCGGATAATTTGCACTCACCTTTTTACTTTCACTTCAGCTCTATGGCAGTTGGTCCTGTATCTCGCATTATCATAGCATTTACCTAGGCTCTAGGGTCGTGAAGAATGATTCTTCCAATTTCCAAAGCTCAACGGATCAACCTCGACTTCCATGCGAATCATGACGAAGGTCACATGTCATGAGGAAGCACCAACACCAGCACAGTGCAGCACCCACCACTTTCAATACCGACTCTGACGATAACCAGAGCAGTACACCGAGCAGCTACAGATACTGGCACACCAGTTTGCTAAGATGCTCGACGAGGGATAGCTGTGGCTCGTCCGGCGGCTGGGTTGCAATTTTAGCCGGTCGAGTGCTTCTGTAGGATATTACCAGTTCAAGCGCGAGCTAGCTGTGTGGGTGGTTCGTGATCATTCCTCAGAGCTGCTCACGTACCTGATTCCCTATGTGGCCCTACGGTCTCTTAACGAAGAACATGCCCACTCCCGCCACAACACTGATGATGACTACCTCAGATCAAGTTGAGAATCACAAAAGGGTGGAAGCTAAAAGCCCAGCCAAAGGTAGACGGACTTAGCGGACTACCAGTGGCCGTCAAGGGTCTCAGAAAGGGCCTCGGTAAGATATAAGGTCTTTGGATGGCAATTCTGAGACTAATATTGATGCTATTTCTCGTCCTGTTTTCTACTTTCTACTTCTATTTTTTGAATTTTTGAAGTCTGTCGGACTCATATTTGTATCCAACCACACCTCCCACGAACCGCTTAAGACTAGGCCGGGATCAAAGGTGACACTCATCTTCTGCCTATACAAGCCGTCACCTCCGTATATTATCGTTTTTGTTTGTTTTCTTCTTAAGTTTGATTCTATTCTTCGTTCGAGCTGTATACCCAGTCCCCACAGGGCATGTTGGTGTTTCTGTTTCTGTTTCTATTCTTTGTCATTATCTAAATCCATTTTTGGGTTTCTCTGCCACTGTTTACGTTTAAATTCTCTGATATAGCTGATTTTCATGGAATTGTTTTGGCTTATCGAGTGGATTAGCATCATCTATAGAAATTTCTTCAATCTATCATCGTACCTGGAAATATCCACGTCATGTGCTGACAGATTTGGGGCTCACAGTAGTGTTGAGATCAGTTATACCTACCTCCACACTCTTTCGACTTGATCGCCAAGGAAGTTGAGGCATTTTTTTCTTCTCCAAAACTTTGTCTTAAAATCCAGGGCAGTTTTATTGGGCATTGAAGCCGGCATTCGCATCGAAAATCCCGTTGTTAGACAATCGTCTCCAAACAGGAACTTGCCGGCTGTCGTGTGGATCAGAGTCGACCAAGTCACGTCACTCGCAAATAATTGAGAAGGAACTTAGGAAGTCATCACATTGACCGCTATATAATATTTTCAAGCAGTCCTTACTACGCTCCTGCGTACCAAGCGGACTACCTGTGATATCGAACCCTCTAGGATGTATGTACAACATTAGGTAACGTTACTCCGAAGGCGAACCTAGTAACCTACGAGCTGCTAGAAGCAGACAATCCTTAAAATGTTGAATCAATTGACTACCTGACTGAGGCAAGACCTATTTACCCCAGGATTGTTCTTCCCCAGCTCTTCTATTTCTGTTAGTAATACCCCGCGTCCATCTCAATACCTTGCAGTAGCTTTGGGGTCACTTCGGCGTTAGGAGTCGCCACTCCTAGAATCCTTCCAGAAAATTCTCAACACCGCCTGTCAACGCAATTTTTTATTGATGTGAACCAAACACGCGCAGACCACAGGCCAAGAGAGATAAGTAAATATACGCGGGCACTTTCACCCATTTTCTCAATGGTGATTGGCTGGAACAACCGTAGGTCAGCCATGGCGCAGGTGCCCAGACTCCAGTTAGCCCTAGCGTGCGCCTGCCAAGCCTGATCCCGCCTTGGCGATGGCCTCGGTCTACTTGAAGTCGCCTCGAACGGCCCCTTTTGGGTGGGAAAAGGTATGGACTGGGCTGCAGGTCATCAGCTGGTTGACCGGGTGGCTGAGTCAAGGATGGTAGCGGGCGTTTTTTTTTTTCTCATGGCTTGGTGGGACCACGGTTGGAAAGCCAGTAAATTGATATTTGTCTGGTGTTCTAACCTAGTGTTGACATTCGAAAAATGTTGACTGGTTACATTTGATCACACATAGAAAACGGCAAGTGAGACGCACCTACCAGTAGATAAGTTACGGATCCTTCCGATTCAAAGCGCTTTTTCACCCCGCAGACTCTAAGCCCTGGGGCTTGGCGCCAATGTCTCCGCTTGTATGCAGTGTTTCTCTTATCAACAAGCTTTGACAGAGGGAAATTAGACATGTCTATCATTCCCTTCTTACTGTATACAGTAGTGAGCTCTCTATACAGTAACGAGCTGTCCATCCTGTGCGTCTCGTCCGACATTAAAGATTTAGAGCCTCAAAAGAGGCTGGGTTTCAATCCAAGTGGCAGAGGCACAGCCCTAGTCTGCCCTGCCGCCCGGACACGAACTCCCAGGGTGCCTCGGCGATTGAAACCTTACAGAAAAAATGAGCTAGAGACCGCCAAGCTACACTGTTTCCGACCCTGCACGGCATCGCCGACTCCGCACGGTGTTTACGGAACGGTAAAATTGTACCCCATAAGATGAGAAATAGAAAGGCTTGGCTACTTTTTTCTTATCTTATTTAACTGTGTTGCCCAGGTGTAGAAAAGGGTTCTGGTCCTGTTTCTTATCTGTGTGCCCAGGTGCGTTTCTTGGCTTTCGTGTACATAAGGACTGAGCCCCCCGGTCAGCTTGCATTCGTATCGTTTGCTTGATCTTAGTCTTCGCCACTGTGATCTCACTTCTTTCAAGTGAGATCTTTCACCTCTCCCAGCGACTCCTATCCTATCCCGCATTACGTCCCAGCCCATCGGCGTCGCAAACAATATGGACCCCCTTAAGTCTGAGGGTTTCACAGAAACTGGCATCACAAAACAGATCAGTGGCGAGGATGTCGAGGTTCAGCGTGGGGGGTTGGGTGACCCCAACCACGTTGATCTGCAGCGTGCGCTCAAGGCGAGACACATTACTATGATTGGTATGTGCGATTTTGACTCAGGGAAGAGTAAATACTAACAGCAACAGCTATCGGAGGTGCCATTGGTACTGGATTGATTATCGGAACAGGAGAAGCTCTCGCAAAGTAAGTGTTCGCGTGTTCGATCAAAAGATTTTCTTGGATGTGAAACTAACAAGACGCTTTCTAGGGCTGGCGTAAGTCTAAACCGCAGCAACTAACTCGTGAATGACCCCGCTGACGTGAATATTTTATAGCCTGGCTCAATTCTGATCGCTTACGCCTGGGTTGGTTTCATTGTCTATCTGGTCATGTGTGCTCTGGGAGAAATGGCTGCATGGCTTCCCTTGCCCTCTGGTTTTACTGGTTACGCCATTCGATTCGTGGATCCTGCGCTCGGCTTTACCTTGGGTTGGACGTATGTGTTCCCTTCAACGCTGATGAAAACCTACTAACAATATGCAGATACTGGTTCAAATACATCATCCTCTCGCCTAATCAAATGACAGCTGGAGCATTGGTCATATCATACTGGATACCGTCAGAAAAAGTCAACCCCGGAGTATGGATTACCATTTTCCTCATTCTGGTCGTGGCCATCAATTACTTCGGTGTGAAATTCTTCGGAGAATTCGAGTTCTGGCTTTCCTCGTTCAAGGTTGTCGTCATTCTCGGAATTATTCTCATGTCGTTCATCCTCATGCTGGGTGGTGGACCGACTCACGACCGAACTGGTTTCCGCTACTGGAAGAACCCGGGTGCCTTCAACCACTACATCATGGAAGGACCCACAGGTCAATTCCTGGCCTTCTGGTCGACTATGGTCTCAGCAACATTTGCCTACCTCGGCACAGAGTTGGTCGGAGTGACTGTTGGCGAAGCACAGAACCCTCGCAAGACTATCCCTCGCGCTATCAAGTTGACCTTCTACCGAATTCTGGTCTTCTACGTCGTGAGCGTGCTTCTCGTCGGTACTCTCGTCCCTTACAACTCCGAACTCCTTGCCTTTGCAACCTCCGGCAAGGTCAGCGGTCAAGCAGCAGCCTCGCCCTTCGTCGTCGCCATCAAGCTGGCCAAGGTCCCAGTTCTGGACCACATCCTGAACGCCTGTATCCTGATGTTCGTCTTCTCAGCAGCCAATTCCGATCTCTACATTGCCACCCGTACCATCTACGGTCTTGCCCGCGAGGACAAAGCCCCCAAGATCTTCGCCCGCACCGACCGCCGCGGCGTGCCCGTCCCCGCCCTGGCAATCTCCTCCTTTATCGCCCTTCTCGCCTACATGAACGTGTCTAGTGACTCCAAGACAGTTTTCAAGTACTTTGTCAACCTGGTCACCATCTTCGGTCTCCTAACCTGGATCTCAATCCTGGTCACCCATATCTACTTCGTGCGTGCCCGCAAGGCACAAGGCATCCCCGAGGAAAGCCTCGCATACAAGGCGCCCTTCGGTGCCGCAGGCTCATACTTCGCGCTGGCCTTCTGCATTCTCATCGCCTTCACGAAGAACTACGATGTCTTCGTGCACAACCCTAAGAAATACGGTAACTTCGACTACAAGAACTTCATCACTGCTTATCTTGGCATTCCGCTCTACTTGATCCTCATCTTCGGATACAAGATCGTGACCAAATGCAAGGGCGTCTCTCCCGAGACCGCCGATCTCTTCACTGGAAAGGATGAGATTGATCGCGAGGAGGCGGCTTATCTTGCTGCGAAGGAGGCTCAGGCTGAGAAGCATGCTGATGCCGGATGGTTCTACCAGAAGTTTGTTTCATGGCTTTTCTAATGCCGTGTGGAGATGTTGTTTTCGTTACGAATCTGGCCTTTTCTGTGCCATCACATAGGGTATACTCCAGGGCATTTGTAATGCTCACATAGAATATGAAGATCTCAAGTCGATGATAATGAATCTTTATGCCAATTTCTCTTTCGGTAGGCCTACAGTGATGCATATGTATGATGAATGTTCGGATTACTTCGGGCGAGTATCTACAATTGAGCTTTTCCTGGGTTCGGTCCCAGCAGTCAATGAGAAACTGCAGATAAAAAATGTCCAACATGGATCACATCTCATCATGAACCGGACGACCGGATTTCACAACATCTGTGTCCTGTGTAAACATCTTTGCTCGACGTGTGAGACCAACAACGCCAACAAAGGCAGGGTCAACATCCGCCCGAAGCGATGGCTTCCATTCTTTAGGCAGCTTTTCATTGACAACTCTCTCGATATCCTCCATGGCATCATGAGATACATCTCCAGTTAGAATGAAGCCACGGAGATTTTGATAATCCCTAATCTCCAACAGGGAGATAAAATACCCAATGAGGAGACCAATTCTTTCCTGTTATTTCCAATTGTCAGCATCAGCAATATAAGCTCAAATTATGGAAGAAGAGGCAAACCATTGCATCGCGTGTATCAAAACCAGACGGCCCAAACCAAGGGAAGTAGTAATAAATCTGATTCATAATTTTGTCCTGTTGTCTTCATATAGTCAGCATGTGTAAATCCGTGAGTGGAAGCTAAGTCCATGCAGAGAAGAGAAAAGACAGAGCTTGAAAGTGACTCTAGTCGAATCAGCCCCAAACCAAGGGAATCTCCCACCCTTCAAAGTATGCTCTGGGTGATCCAGAGTCGCTACTCCATCGGTAATTCTCATATCCAATGAGTAATAAGTATAGTCGATATAAAGCATGGGACCATGGTCTGACGCTGGCTCCTCTTTATCATAGACCAGTTGGATCGTCTCGAAGAATCCCATAATCTGGCTTTCATCTTTCAATTGTGGAGCTGCGTCGCTGTTCAACAGCATCGCCGTCAAATGTTTGCTTGCCAAAGAGTCCAATCCTGAAGGGATACCCGTTGCTTCAATCTCGAGTGGGAAGTTAACAGCGTCAGTCGCCAATTGCAAGACTTCCGTGAGGATATTGGAGATCATTCTTTGGGATTTTCCTACATAGTCTTCATCGCGGTAATGCAACGCAATCAGTTCGCTTTCTTCTGTTGCATCGTCCCTTTCGTGTCGTTTACTGTAGCACCGGTAAGTAACGGGAACTGATTGTTGTATGTCAAGGTGTGGATTCTCACACTCTGTCCTGAGAATCAGTGGCCAATTGTCGCATATATCTCTGATACTCTTCGGATCCTTCGATCTTCACAATTGGAACTGAGTCATTGGCTGAGTCCACATAGGCAGCAGTGCTAGTTGTGCATGCCAAGGTTAGCAGTGTTCTCGGTGTTCTGCTTTCTTTGTGCAAAAGCGCGAGGGTTGGTTCGACATACACGTAATTAAATCCAAAGCTGACAGCGAGTGCTAGTAATAGAAGTGCATACATCAGCGTAGTCCATTGCTTCCGTGATAGTGCCACATACGATAATGGCTAGCAGCTATAGCACCAACGATCCACAGAAGGAGACATTGAATTGCCAACATTTTCTTCTGTGTTAACATTGAATATTACAATGCGAGGCACATCGGATTGGGTGAAATATCTGTCGGCGTCAAACTAAATCCGAAGTGCCTTAAAAATCGGCGAGGCTGAGACAGTGGGGAACTTATGGTGGGGGCGAGAAATATGAAGTATTTCACTTGGCAAATATTGAGAAGTCGGTAATGATGTTCCTTTTTGTTTTGAAAGCCGTGATGAAGTGGTGGTTGAATTTTTCCTAGAAGCCATATTCAAATATGACAATTCAAATTTCGACGTCAAATCAAGATATGCCCCGGCATTGGTATATTACATGACAGGGGCCATAGATGTGTATACAGTGCTACTGATGAAGTATTGGACAGTCTCTCTAAAAAAGCCTCGAATTAAGCATACCGTTTCATCATTATTTTCGCCCTACTTTGGCTTCTCTTTTTCTCCTTTATTTTTCCCGTTTTCGAGTGCCTTAGGTAGTAGTTTTATGGCCTATAAGTGTAATTTGCATTCATATCGTATCGCATTAAAATCAGAGAAAATATTAGATATATTCCATACAATCTTGCATTACCGGCCAAATATACAAGGTGTCTCAAAAGAAGGGAGTGATGATCTCGAAGAAGAAAAATGAATTGCTCGGAATTCCACATGTAGTCATTAAAAAGGAACGCTTCCAGGGACAACCCAATTCATACCTTATCCGCCAGGGGCACTTGACCGCCCATCATCATGTCTTCAAAGGTAATATCCGAGGCTTCTTCACCCCACATGAACTTTCCGAATGTCAAGAAGGAGTTGAAGATCTCCTTTCCGGTGGGAATGATATGCTCCGAGGGCAAAAGGAACCCATAGCTACCCCGGTCCCGAAGTTTGATCTGATAAGAGTACGTGGCATGCAATTTATGGTAGAACCAGTCTAGAGCGCTACCACCGGAAGTAACTCCAGTAGCTGCACCATTGGTCAAGATCCCCTCGCATGCCGAGGTAACGTCGTAGGACTCGTGCGAGGTCTGGCGGATGGTTTTGGCGAGACCCAAGGCGAGTTCCTCGAGAGTCTCGAGGGTGGGGGGTACGGCTGAGCAGCTGTATGAGTATGGGTAGAGGATCTGCTGAGAGTAAGAGTGCAGGTCAATGAAGCCGACGATGTCAACCCGGCCATGAGCTGTCTCATTCTGCGCCCACTGCGCCAGGCGCTGCGATTCCCGTGCTTCGAATGGCTCTGTGCCGGCATAGTTCTCGGAGCAGGGGTTCGAGTGAGTTGACTCGCCATCCCACTCAAAGTCCCAGGCGCGGTCCAGGTCAATGCCGGGACACAGTGGGAGTCCCGTCGGCTGGCGGTTCTTACGCCACAGACGATCTGACTCCCATGAGTAGACGTATCCGTCTGGATTGAGGGTAGGAATTAGGACCCAGTCGTACTCGTGCAACAAGCGTGTTACGGCAGGGGAGTACCCGTAATATGTGATGAGACTGTAGGCCACGTATGTTACTGTGGATGTGCTGATCCATTCTCTGGCGTGGGTGCCACCCATGATGACGATCGTCTTGCGGGGCCCGGATTTGTTGTCTGTTTCGGACCCCCTCAGTCGCAGGGCTGGGATGTCGCGGCCCTCGTAGGAAAGACCTATGCTAGTCATACGCACATGCGAGGAGAACATCGATGCCATCAAGCGCATCCATTGCGTAATAACCGACAGCGGCTGGTATTCTTGGAAGAAGAGGTCGCCGATTGTCGTTGTCTTGCGCCCTGGTGATATAGTTCCTGACCCGAGGTCCAAATTATTACGGAGACTATCAGGATATGTTGCGTATATCTTGTCGGCGAGATTATCCATGAGGGGGGTGTAGGAGGTGTGGAGAGTGACCGGGAGAAGGTCGAGCAATGAGGGTATCTAAAGAGCGATTAATTTGAGAGCCATTAAGCAATCGGAGTAAAGCTTACCATGTCCTCTGCCAGTCTGATATCCACGAATTCCGAGGTGATGGCCCAGATATCCAAGAATAGCACTTGCGATGCGGATGACAATGCGGCTGCCTCGTCCGGCTGACGCAGGTGAAATCGAAGCACCACATCACTGCCATATCGTGCGTAGATGTTAGATGGCGGCGATGCATTCCTCGATGAACAATGCTTGGGATCAATACCCCAGATCGAACCGATTACCCAATCGCGCAGCCGAGTCCATGGGCGGCGTGGGTCAGAATGAGTAATGAGGTGGACAGGCTGGAGGGGCGGCGGTGGGGTGATGCTGGAGCCTGCGGGCACGGCAGATATGAGAGGGTAAAAGCTCGCAGCGACCACGAGTGATGGTAGAAGACGCATGCCGAGGGTGTGTCGAAGGGATAAAATAGGCAGGAGTTCGGGTGCGGAGAAGGGAAGGGGAGATACGACTGTACGGTTAAAGAGCCATTTGGAGACTTGAATGTTCAATATTCAGTGTTCGATGTTCGAAAACGACAATTCGTCGACTCGCGAAGTTGAGGTTCTGGAAGTGACTCGACGTTGGAGTTGCTAAGTAAAGATCTGGGGAGATGACATGCTTTTCTACGTCAGTGACCCCATCCGAGTATATACTGTTTAATTAACTACGTTACCTTGTAGTAGATCTATATTAACTCGATCTACATTGATGCATATTGATATCTCTTTCTATTGTTTGTTTCTTACCTCCATTTCTTTTTCTATCTCTATCTCTATCTCTAGAGTATCTATTCCCTCTGACGGCGTCCCGCTAAGACGCTCAGGTCGCGTCAGGGATGTTTCTTGGTATCTTGGAGTCTTGGACCTTTGGATAAAACCCGTCTGCCTTGCCCCTCATAGCTACTTCTTTTTCTTGAATTTTCCCTGATTTTTCGAGGAAATAAAAAAGTGGCGTTCTGGAGTAACAACGATCTAGAACGTTGGTCCTCCCTACCCGCGTTCCCCTTTTTGCGAGCTGACGACCCTCTCCACCAGATCCTCAGATCCCACGTTCTGGACTTCTAACCATGTCCAACCTCTTCTAGAGTTACATGCATGTGTCCTTGAGTCTGTCATTGACACACTCTGTCCACCATGCATTGGAAAGGACTCAGGTTGGTGGCTGATGGCAACTCCAAGAGACAGAGCACCATCGAAAGCCAGTCACGTCGCAGTGAACACCTACCTCGTCCAGTCCCTCCAGCCACCGAACCCAGATTATCCGAGTCCATCCCTCGATCTCCCGCCCTAGACACTCCAGGACCTCAGTTGCGGGGTCTTCAGGTACCAGAGGAGAATGGGGTAGCTCAGTCGGACTTTGCAGGTCCATCCTCGGGGGACACTCCTAGCTTGCGCCGTAATCGATTCAGCTTTATGAGACTACGCCATGCCTCCGATCCCCAACTCTCCAAGTCATACGCCAAGGCGGGCCAAGACGCGCCTCCAGTGCCTTCCCTACCGCGTAAGTGAACCCGTCAACATCCATACTGATGCAGAAGAACTGACCGTCCCATCTTGGCACAGCTCCCAAGATCATTACTACCGCCCCTACAAGCCACGAACTCGACCAGCCTGTGAAACAAAGATCCAAGCTCAACTTTCTACCATCGTCACGCAAACAATCCATGGAAGAATTGCCCCGGTCTTCGACGGAACAACCCAGTGGCAAGTCTCGTCGGAGGGGTCAGGGATCAGCCGACTCTCAAGTGACCGATTCTGTTCTCGCAACGTCACAGAGTATCCCGGAAGAACCCGGGCGGCTGTCAACAACATCTCGAGGGAACCGGGATCAGCACAGCGACTCTCAGCGCTCGTCAGTGATCGACCCCCGGTTCTCCGAGTCGTCTCGGTCAGATCAGAGTTACGGAGACCAGACTGTCGCGCGAACCAATTCCCCTCGCGATGCAGCGGGTGCAACAGCAACGAAACGATTCCGTATGCCACGATTGAAACGAACGCGAAGCCCTCTATTTCCCCTTCCTCCAAAACTCCCGCAGTCGACTCAAGTTACGAACAATGGATTAAAGTTCCCACCGGTAGATACACCAAAGTCCGAACATTCGGACAACCAAGACCAAATCTCACCACTACCTTCACCATCTCGATCCACAGTACAACTGGCTCCTGCCTCGAGCGTGCCACCACTGTTCCGGAATGACTCGACTAATTCAGCACGTTCCGTCCGATCGAATCCATCATTCAAGAACCGAGGGCGATCGTCCACCATGGGATCGCTGGCCGAGAATCAGGACGACTTGACTCCAACAACGTACCTGGCATCTTCGGGGCGCACGTCGACGTCGACTAGTGGTCGCAAAAGCTTTGGGGACATGTTCAATATCACGCAGCGATTGAGGCAAAACTCATCGCCCCCAGCTCCACGCGGTTCGCCCGGTGGCTCATCTACGCCTATATCAAAACCGGAACCGCCACCAGTCCCAAAGCGGGAAGAGACGGATACTCCAGCGACGTATCTAAGTCGGCTGGAAATGTGTCTCTCGCGCGGCATGATTGCGGGCGTTCTTGCTCAATCGGACGAGGAATTCTTCAAAGTGGGCCTGCGGAAGTATATGAGAGGCTTCTCGTATTTTGGTGATCCCATTGATATGGCAATCCGAAAACTCTTAATGGAGGTTGAGCTTCCCAAAGAGACACAGCAGATTGACCGGTTCCTGCAAGCATTCGCTGACCGCTATCATGAATGCAACCCCGGTATTTTCGCGTCCCCCGATAAAGCATACTTTATTGCATTTTCTATTCTGATTCTCCACACCGATGTGTTCAACAAAAACAACAAACGCAAGATGCAGAAGCCTGACTACGTTAAGAATTGTCGTGGCGAGGGAATCTCGGAAGACATCTTGGAGTGTTTCTATGAGAATATCTCTTACACTCCATTCATTCATGTTGAAGATGCTAATCTTCGTGACCGCCACCTCGCGAAGCCACGTCGTGCCCTTTTCAAGAGCACCAGTACTGAAAATCTCGGCCGAATTAGCCGGGAGCCCGTCGATCCTTATACCCTCATCTTGGATGGGAAACTTGAATCCCTGCGACCAAGCTTGAAGGATGTTATGGACCTTGATGATACATACGACCATTTTGGGACTGCTGGTCCACCAGATATGGAGAATCTTCACCAGGCTTTTACCAAGTCTGGTATCTTGCAGATCATATCTTTACGTTCTCGGCCTGATGCATTCATGCCATCCAGTTTAGGCAATCCCCTCGACTCAAACCCCGGGTTGGTTGATATCAAGGTGGCCAAAGTCGGAATCCTCTGGAGGAAAGATCCCAAAAAGAAGCGGGCCAGGTCACCATGGCAGGAATGGGGTGCAATTCTCACATTCTCACAGCTCTACTTCTTCCGCAATGTCCAATGGGTTCGCTCTCTCATGGCGCAGCACGAGGCTTATGTCAAGACCGGACGTCGTGGAACCCTTGTATTCAGGCCGCCTCTTTCTGACTTCAAGCCGGATGCCATCATGTCGACCAGCGATGCAGTCGCCCTCCTCGATTCGAGCTACAAGAAGCACAAATTTGCCTTCATGTTTGTTCGACACAACGCGTTGGAAGAGACTTTCCTCGCTCAGAGTGAACCCGAAATGAATGATTGGCTTGCGCACCTCAATTATGCCGCGGCATTCAGGACGACCGGTGTGCGCACCAAGGGGATGATTGCCACCAATTACGAAGGCCAAAGGTACCGCAAAAGTCAACGGCTGGACTCCATGTCCTCGCAATTGTCCCAACAGACAGGTGACCTGGAGCCTGATTCTCCTAGCATTGATACCGACATTGTTGCTGGTTTCGTTGCGGCCCGACGAGAATTGATGAGCCACAAGATTCGCGAAGCAAATGAGAAGCTGTTTGTTTCACAGAAGCAACTGGAAGATCTGCTACAAAACGCACGACACTTGCAGGTTCTCACTCCGGTTCACGCTCGGGCAAGAGAAGGTGTCATCATGGCTGCAGGCCGACTGTCTGCCAAGCTGAAATGGGTGCGACAGGACATCTGGCGAAACAAATGCTACCGCCAAGTCCTCCTTCGAGATTTAGGTGAAGACGAAGAGGCAGCGAGTACAGTGGGATCCATTGCCGAGACAGCACAGTCTGATGCAGCACACATGGCTTCTCTTTCCGGGCCGTCTGTGAAATCGGAGCCAAGTGTGGAAAGAGCTGGCAGCGTTGTCCATACTGCATCAAGTCGGGATCCGTCCGAGCACCCTGTGAATCCTACCGACCAAACTCCAGAAACAGGATTGCTCACCAAACCCTCCAACGAAGTAATGCGCCGTCCCAGTATCCCTGGATCGACGACTTCGGGTGACATTTCTCGCATTGGTCGTCGTCGCTCTATCATCACTCTTCCTGAACGCGCCAAGTCATACTCTCCCGATCCAACTACCATTCAGCTTGAGCGGGAAGCTTCTGTTCTTAGTCGTGCAAGCAAGTGGGATGGTGCCAGTCTTGCGTCGCGGGCTTCTAAGCTCACTTCTCCCGTCAGCTTCGATGACAATGAAGAGCGCCTTCTCAGGGAAGCCGGTCTTCTGGACGTGAGTGGTTCACCAACTGCACGCAAAGAGGAAGATATTGCACCCACTGCAACCCCCGAGAAACTGCCGGAGGGATCCTCGGACGCACCTCCAGGCGATAGACCGAGTCGCGTTCGTCGCAGCCTTCACCGCACTTTACGTGACTCACATGCTCATAGACATCATTCCCATTCAAAGAAGAACCGGAGTTCGGTGTCTAGTATTGGTCAGGAGGAGGATGATCAAACCTCTGGCGACGGTGAAGTCCTCTCTCGCAAAGCTCCAAGCTTCACTGTCCACGGAAAGAAGGCGTCCATCGTCACCTTCGGGTCTGAATGGCAAAACATACCTCCTGAAGAGCGTCTCAAGCTGCGAAAGCCCACTCCTCACGAGGAGCCCCGGGCCTCGGAACCCATCCTCGGCAGCGGCGAGTCGTTAATGTCGGAGCGCAACCCAGAACGCCCTCACTCCTTGCATAGCATGAGCACCACTACCGGTCTCAGTTTGCGTACCAACGATGAAGCCGAGTTCAAAGACGCACGTGAAGAGCAACCCGAAGAAGATATTGGGCGCCCAGCTTCTCAAGTGATCACCACTTTTCCGATTCCCGATGCAGAGTCCGATAACAGCCCTGTGTCACCCACAACAACGCCCAACGTTGACTACCTTTCCGCGCCACGAACCGGGAGCTCCCACTCCCCATCCTCAACCTCACTGAACGAGCGAATCATGGACAATGCCTCTTCAGAAAACCTACGTGAACAATCCGTAGGCGCCTAAACCTAACCTCTCGTCAAACCTCATCTTCCCTTCTCTTGTACATCCTAACCATTTGATCTTGATCTTCTGCTTGACGATTATTATACCCCCTTCCTACCTATCCTTCTGCTCTTTTTTCTCTGTTTTTTTCTCTCTCTTTTTGAATCCTCTTCCACCGGTTAACATCTTCTCGCGCTTGCATTAACGTTGACGTCTGGCATTTCGGGTTTCGTGATGGGTTTCCTGTTCGGTCTGGGTTTAAACTTTTGACGAGCATCTCTCTGCGCTTGTGCCTATGTTGGTGTCTGCATTCCTAGAATCTCTGCATTGCCATTGGGTTATCGGACCGGATTTGTCAAAGGGATAGGCGGCTGCTCCGTCGATACAGCTTCGCCTAGGTTGGTTTTACCTTTTCTGCCTTTGAGAGCGTCAATACTTTTAGACAAAAGCGACTTATGATTGTCAATGATTGGAATTATTCGTGTCATAAGTAGAAATACTCACCAATCAACATCTTTCCATATAATCTTACAGTCCCCTCATATAGATCTATACCGACATAGGGCTGACAAAAAGCGGTTAAACCAGCGGTGACCCAACCAACCAATCCCAACCCGCAACCCAACGGCAAACCAGCAGAAAAACCACCCCAAACCAATTACGCCATCCCATCCCAAAAAGCTAACCCAAGCTCCTCCAAACGCAACCCCAATCCCAATCCCTCCAACCCCGATAACTAAAAATGGCCCACTCAAAACGCAATACTTCCCTCCCCCATTTCACATCCTACGAACGCAGCCTCCTCCGCAACAACTGGGGCACAAAACAAAGCACAATCGGCCGCGACAGCTTCCTCCCCTTCGCCTCATGCCGGCTCTGCCTCCAACCAGCCCGAACACCAGTAGTAGGCTGCGCCAGCAACGGCGACCTCTTCTGCCGCGAATGCGCAATCAACGACCTCCTCGCTCAACGGCAGGAAATCAAGCGGCTGGAGCGTGAGCGTGATGATGCGCGCAAGCGTATTGCTGAGGATGATGAGCGGACTCTGCTTGAAGCTAAGGAGAGAGATTTGAGAGATTTTGAGAGGGTGTCTATGGGGCTTGAGGCTAAGGCGGATATTTTTGGTTCCAATGGTGGTGCAGGGACGAAGAGGAAGGCGGAGGAAGAGAGTGAGGCTTTGAAGAAGTTTAAGGCTCGGGAGGTTGTTGTTGATGGGAAGAGAAAGAGGGTTTTTGAGTTGGATGAGAAGGAGATGGCTAGGGTTGCTGGGGAGGAGAGGGAGCGGTTGAAGAACGAGTTGAAGATGGAGAAGGTATGTTTGTGGTTTCGGTGCTGGTGAGGTGGAAGTGAAGTTGGACTCTTTTTTTGCTAATCTTGCTGTGTGTGTGTTTGCAGTCTGAATCTAGCAAATCTGCTTTGCCTTCTTTCTGGGTTCCCTCGCTTACGCCTGGCACGGATGCGAATGAGATTGCTGCGAACAAGACGGTCAAGTTGACGCCTATTTGCCCCGGGTCGACGGATGAGAGTCAGCATAGCTATTCGCTCAAGTCGCTTGTTGAGGTTCATTTCGCCGAGGAGAAGGCGTCTGATGGGACTGTTTCGAGGGTTTGTCCTAGCTGCAAGAAGAACTTGAGCAATGGGCTCAAGGCGATGCGTATGTGTGATCCGATTGGTACTGGATGGTTACATTGAACTAATCTTTGCTTTCGGACAGTCACGAAACCCTGCGGTCATGTCATCTGCTCTCCATGTGTTACGAAGTTCATGACGCCTCATGAACACCATACCCCCGACCCTCATGCCTCCAAGGAGGAGCAGGAAGCTGCTGCTGCTCTACATGGTCAGGTTTTATGTTATGTCTGTGAGACGGACCTTACAGCACGTCCGCTTTCGAAGAAAGATGACGGCAGTGGGAGCAAGAAGTCCAAGAAGAAGGATAAGGAAAAGGATGCCATCCAGCCGGGTCTCGTGGAGGTTAGTTCCGAGGGGACTGGCTTTGCCGGTAAGGGAGGGAATATGGGGAAGAAGAGCGGGATTGCCTTCCAGTGTTGAGCACGGAAGAGTAGTGAAAGTGACGAGTAGGAAACACACGATTTTCAATTGTGTGTAGATAAAATATACTGATATCACCGCCCGGAGCGGTTATTAACGCCCGAACCATGCAATTACAATGTTCTAGATATACAGTTTGAAGCCACGCGAGTGGATTTGGCACTTCCCTTAGTTGCGCTTCTTGGCATTGTTGAACTCGCGCACAGTGACCTGGCAAGCAACCTCCTGGCACAGACGACGGCGACGGCTGAGATCCAGGTTAGACGCGAACTCCAACCCAGAGGCACGCTCTACGGCCTCTATGGGGACCTCGAAGTCAGTCAGGCGCTTATCGTTCGCAATGCGGGCATTGGGCAGCACGAAGGCACCCAGGGAAACCTTGCTGGTGGGCGAGTTGGTGCCATCCTCAGCGTAGATAACCTTGTAGAAGTGGGTGGGCACAGCAACGTTGGGCGGGTTACCAATAACCTCATAGTTAACGCGCCACTTTCCATCGGGGTCCTTGTGGGGGAGATACAGAGGACCAGTAACGATGCGAACAGACGGGTACTTCTTCGCGAGGTCACGGCAGAAGGTCTCAAAGTGCGCCCAGTAATCGCGGTTGAAGCCCTCGCCAACCTGGGGGCACATGTTGCTCAGAGAGAAAGTGTCATCCATAGCCTGCTGAGACCATTTGGCGTCTGCAGCAGGAACCTGGTGGCCACGGTCATAGCCGGAGCGGAAGTAGTCTGCCAGCTTGGCGCGGAACATAGCCGGGATTTGCGTGTCCTCGGTGAATGTGCTGTGCTTGCGGTCGGCATTGTTCAGTGCCAGGGACTCGGGCGTGATGTGTTCGGCGACCCAGGAGGGGTTGCGCGTGCGACGGTCGAAGGCGCCGTGCAGAACGAGGTTGGAGATTTCGTCGGCGACTGGGCCTGGGAAGCCATATTGCATGATTCCGGAGGGGTTGACGGGGCCTAGGGCAGCTTTGGCGGCCAGTGCTGGTGCCGGGATCGCTGAGGGAGCTGCGATACCGACTGTCGTTGGGGTGGGAGGGATTTGTTGTTGCTGCTGCTGTTGTCTGGGTTTGCCGTAGAGCAACGCGGTGACACCGGCACCGGTGGCGGCACTGGCAGCAGCGATGACGGCCAAAGTTGCTTTGGACATGACTGGATGTTCCCGAGGATTGTCGGGAGTTGACCTGGTTGAGTCGAACGAAGGAACAAATCTGGAGAAGAAGAAACAAAATGGAGAAGTCACGGACCAATCAGAGAGTCACATGTGAATTCGAGTATAAGTTCTGTTGACCTCCGATTTCTCTCAGAGCTGAGCCTCTTTTATATCGACGAGTTGTTCTCTGGATTCTTCTCTGATCAGCTGGACCTGGTCAGTCCTATTCAACAGAAACCCTGTGTCCTCTCGAGGTCGATCATATGCATGTCGGACAGCATCAAGCCGCGTGGTATCACGCGATCATGAGCCTCACCATATGGAGACAATCTCGAACTGGCTACTTGTGTTCCATCGTCCACAGTGTCAACACAATTGTCAGGGTCTCCCCTGCTCCAGGGAGAGTCGCGATGCTTCCCGGCTGTTGATTCCGGCTGCTCCCTGTCCCCGGCCATGAGGGGAAGTGAGAACCTTGGGGGCAAAGGAATGCACTGGCCTGCAGCTCAGGTGAGAGACGCCCCTCAATCCAGCAGGGCTGTCTCGGTTTTCTCTTCCTGTCGAGAGAGGCGAAGTGAAGCTTGACCGCCAACCGCCAACTACCAGCCGTTGAATACAAATTACATCACCATTTTCCTTTTCTCCAACTCCCACACACCATGGCTGCCAACGACATCCGGGGGTGGGTGATGAGCGCCGTCTCAGGCGTAGGTGAGTGTCGCCGATTCGAATTATTTGAACCATCACTAATTATTCATAGCTTGCGTCCTCGGTTCGGCAATCATCTGTGTAGACATCGTGGTGCAGGCGCTTTCCAACCGCAAGAGCTTCCAGATCGCCAACAGCAGTAACTTCCTGTCGGCGTCATTATGTCTCAGCGCTGGTGTTATGGTGAGTTCGGACGATGAGATTGAAATTATTCGTAACTAATATCTAGCAGCTTTTCACCTCCCTCTATAGCATGCTCCCTAACTCGAAAGAGTACCTCACCCGCGCCGGCTTCTCTCCTTCTGTATCTGCATATATCTTGACAGGCCTTTTCGTCGCCGGAGTTGTGGTTATCCGCATAGTCTCTAGCTTCATCCACCGTTTTATTCCTTCGCATGTCGTGGACTGCGCACATACGCACGGAAAGTCGGAAAACGATCCCGAGCGCGGGGAGAGTCGAGTCGAGGATGAAAACTCACATAACCATAAGAATGGACATACGGAGCGAACACCGCTCTTACGACCTGCTGAGCATGTGTCTTTCAAGTCCACTCCGGCGGTGGTGCAACGGAGCCAACAAATTGAACCTACTCCAGCATTGCGCGAATCCGTCCGGGCAATGCTAACACGCCGAATCACCTCTCTCATGGGTGGCGTCAAACCTCTCTGCGACGAAGACGGACCATGTTTTGGAGTTTCCCAGACATGCGGCACCGAGTGCACTAAGGTTCTCCCACCAGCCACTGTGGTCGCCACTGTGATCTCTCCGGCCCATTTGCCGCACCGGCAGAGCATCTCTGCGCCGTTGGAGTCCGAGATTCCTCAGGCGGAGTCTGATGTTGGCGTCAATACTACCACCGGTGAGCCCGAAGCAGGCTACTTTGATACCGTGGCGCCGCGCCATACCTTGCACCCATGCGTTGCATCCTCCTCTTCGTCTCAAACCCATGATCATCGCTCTGAGCGTATGCATCACTCACGTTCCGAGCGCCACTATCACGATGAACCACAAAGTCATGGGGATAATGTTGATTCTGGACGTCCCAAATCCGCTGGTGGCAATCCCCACCACCACCATGTACCTCAAAATGCATTCCTTTCCATTGGACTGCAGACATCGCTCGCAATTGCTCTGCACAAGCTTCCCGAGGGATTCATCACGTACGCTACCAACCACGCCAGTCCAACACTAGGTTTGACCGTGTTTTTGGCTCTTTTCATCCACAACATCGTGGAAGGTTTCGCCATGGCACTTCCCCTCTATCTTGCTCTGAACTCCCGCTGGAAAGCCATGTTTTGGTCCAGTCTTCTTGGGGGTATCAGTCAACCCGCCGGTGCTGGGATAGCCGCACTTTGGATTTGGAGCACTGGCCAGCGCGGCAGTGGTGATGCCACGGGCCCTTCATGGGGTATCTACGGCGGCATGTTTGCAGCCACCGCCGGGGTGATGACCTCCGTTGCATTACAACTCTTCAGCGAAGGATTGGGTCTCACTCACCAGCGCGGCATGGGCATTGGCTTTGCCGTTGCGGGCATGGGGTTGATGGGGCTGAGCTTTGCATTGACCGCTTGACCACGTGGTTCCAATGTTCATCTTCTGGTCTATAGTTTTGGCTGGTATATGTGAACATAGACAGTGCGTTTTGGCGTTTTTGTGACTTTGACGACTTTCATTTTACGTGGCCACGGTATGGCCCTCCACCACCTTCACAGGATTTGGGTATATTTTTTACAGGGCCATTGCACATTATTATCCTGAATTTCCTGCATGGGTGGAATAATATCAATGGGTGCATTGGGTATTGAGCACACTGCTTTCTGCTGATAA
>ERZ1673737.751-NODE-751-length-37061-cov-5.910096_pt1 | contig 37061 bp, 27 predicted proteins | sample MGYA00580211_ERZ1673737 | MGnify/ENA primary metagenome ERZ1673737 (study PRJEB41218, sample SAMN15661789) | gut metagenome | host: Homo sapiens | place: Canada: London | collected 2015-08-20/2019-03-30 | study: EMG produced TPA metagenomics assembly of... | reverse complement strand
CCCACTACATCCTTAAACTTAAGTACGAGGTTTTGTGTGCCTAAAATTTGATAAAGAAACTGTAAAGAAGCTAGATAAATATCTTCTTAACGAGATCTATAAAATACAGTGGGAGTTACGAAAATCTACGCCTGTGGAGAGATGTAAAGACACAGAGTTTTTTTCTAAAGCATAATTTAGTTTTCGCTAAAGCGCTAAGCTCCCTTATTTATAGGAGGGAGTTCGTTCACAAGCATTGCTGTTGTAAGTCACACATTACAAATAAGATTTTCCGCAAATTATTCTAGTGCGCTAAAATAAAAATATATTTTAATTAACAATCTTAAATATTGAGGATTTTAGCTATGGCAATTCATGAACATGCTGGCCAAAAAGCACGCGATGAGGATTTGGTTAATATTCCGCGTCTAATGGCTGCTTATTATTTGAACCGTCCAAATATGGATAATCCTGAGGAGCGTGTGGCTTTTGGTACCTCAGGACATCGTGGTACTTCCTTAAATGGTTCATTTACTGAGTCTCATATCGTTGCCATATCACAGGCTATTGCTGAGTATCGTCAAAAAGAAGGTATTGATGGTCCTTTATTCATAGGTATGGATACTCATGCACTCTCTGAAGCTGCTTTAGCTACTGCAATTGAAGTTTTAGGTGCTAATGGCGTAGAGGTTCGCATTGAGGCTAATCACGGGTATACTCCAACACCATCTATTTCTTTTGCAATTTTAAATTACAACAAGGGACGTACCACTGGTTTAGCTGATGGTATTGTGATTACCCCGTCTCACAACCCCCCGTCAAATGGTGGTTTTAAGTATAATCCTACTGATGGTGGTCCTGCCGGAACTGAAATTACCTCTTGGGTACAAGATCGTGCTAATGAGATCTTACGTAATGGTTTAGCTGGTGTTAAGCGTGTAAGTTACGAAAAAGCCTTAAAGTTACCTAATGTTAAAGAATATGACATGCTTACTCAGTATGTTGACGCTTTAGATGAGATTATCGATATGCAGGCTATTTCTAATGCTAAATTGCATATGGGTGTTGATCCTTTAGGTGGTTCTGGTCTTTATTATTGGGATCGCATTGCCGAGAAATATAATCTTGATTTAAAGGTTGTAAATTATCGCGTTGATCCAACCTTCTCCTTTATGTGTTTAGATAGAGATGGCAAGATCCGTATGGATTGTTCATCTCCTTATGCTATGGCAGGCTTAATCAAGCTTAAGGATGATTTTGATATAGCTTGGGGTAATGATCCTGATTATGATCGTCATGGTATTGTATGCCACAGCGGCCTTATGAATCCTAACCACTATCTCTCAGCAGCTATTGATTATATCTACAAGCATCGTCCGCAGTGGCCAAAAGAGGCTATGGTTGGCAAGACTGTAGTATCTTCAAATCTTATGAATCGTGTAGCTTTAGGTTTAGGCCGCAAAGCTTATGAAGTTCCGGTAGGCTTTAAGTGGTTTGTTCCAGGTCTTTTTGATAAGTCTTTAGCTTGGGGCTGTGAGGAATCCGCTGGTGCTTCTTTCTTACGTAAGGATGGTTCTGTATGGACTACCGATAAGGATGGTATTATCGCTTCCTTACTTTCAGCTGAGATCTTAGCTGTAACTGGCAAGGATCCTTCCGAGCACTTTAAGGATTTAACTGATAAATACGGTATGCCTTATTATAACCGTGTTGATGCTCCAGCAAATCCTGCTCAAAAGGATGCTTTGAAGAAGCTTGATCCTTCTGCTGTTGAGGCCGATATGTTAGCTGGCGAGAAGATCATAGATAAGCTCACTTCTGCTCCTGGTAACGGCGCTGCTATTGGAGGCTTGAAGGTTGTAACTGAAAATGGTTGGTTTGCAGCTCGTCCGTCTGGTACTGAGAATGTTTACAAGATCTATATGGAAAGCTTCAAGGGTGATGATCATCTAAAGAGCATTGAAACTGAGGCGCAAGAGATCGTTAATGCTGCTTTGAAAAAAGCCGGTGTCTAATACATCTTTAATTTAATCAAAAGTAAGGCTCGATTATAAATGATTGGGCCTTATTTTTTTGTGCCGATTAAATTTAAATCTCTTTTAATTTATAAAAGCTTTTGTGATAATGATCACAAAAGTTTTTTTCAAATATCAAGGGCGTAAAACTAGTGCTTTAGTTTTTGTTTTCTTAGCTAAGAAAATGAAATTTTTTCATATGCTAAACTAAAGATGATTGATAATCAAAAGCTAATATACAGAATAACTTAAATAAAAATGATCTTAAATAAGATGTGTTAAGTTAGGACTAAACGGAAAATTACCGTAAATTTCTATGATGAGCTTAGATATCAAAACCATCTCTATTTGGCAAAATTATGTTGTAAGAGATGTGGATATATAGCCAATACATATGTAAACATAGTGGAATATATCTTAGGCGAGGTTCACAAGTTTAGATCAAGAAGTGAATTTCAAAAGGAATCAGTATCGCAATCTACCAAAGTTAACTTTGTTAGCTGTAAGAATTCCCGATCTTTAGTACGGGGTGGATGTTAAGGTTTAAGTTCCATAAGTTAGATTGCATCAAAATAGGAGATTTTATGTCTGTTTGTGTTTTAGACCATCCAGAGTTCTTAAAAGGAGAACATGCACTTATAGTTCTAGATTTAGATGGAACCTTATTGCGTTCTGATAAAACTATTAGTGATTTTACCAAACAGGCTATCTGTAAAGCTAAAGACTGTGGTTATACCATTGTTATAGCCACAGGGCGTCATCCTAAAAGTGCCTTACGTTATTTAGAGGACTTAGATTGTCTTAATGAAAAATCCTGTGCTATCTGTTTTAATGGCGCAGCTCAATTATTGATGCAGGATTATATAAAAGCTGCAGATGAAATCAATTTTCCGGTTTTAAATGCATGTTATGCCTCAGGAGAAGAGGCTATAGAGATAGCTAAATTTGCGCATAAATATGCTTGTAAAGTTCATGCTTATTCTCGTGATCGCGGTCTTTTAATTGAAGATTTAAATCCACATACCTTACGAGAGATAAATCATGGTCAGGTTGGTTACACCGCAGTAGATTTTGAAAAATTAGATAAAAATGAACGCTTTTTTAAGATCTTAATTGTCGGAGAGGCTTCTGATTTAAATAAATTAAGAGATTATGTACCTGAGGAATTTAAACAACATTTTGAGGTAATGCGTTCAGATGCCAATTTTTTAGAGTTTATTCCAGGGCCAAGCACTAAGGGAACAGCTTTAAAAGCTTTGTGTGAGAGTATTAACTTGCCTTTGGTACAAGCTGTGGCTTTTGGCGATGCTGAAAATGATTTAGACATGCTTAAAACTGCAGGCTTAGGTATTGCTATGGAAAATGCTGATGAGTATGTTAAATCTCAGTATCACATTTTTACCGCTAGCAATGATGAAGATGGTGTAGGTAAGGCTATTTTGAAACTTATTTCTAAATAAGGTTATTTATGTTTAAGACTTCGATTTTTAAAAGTGATAATCCTCAAGAGGAGTCTTTGTTGCGTAAGCGCTATCATGGTTCAGATAGTTTGCCTTTACGTATTTCTATTAAAGCAGCTTGGCATATGATCAAGATCTATTGGACCTCTAAGGATAGTTTATGGTCATGGTTTTTATTGACTTTGATATTAACTTTAACTGGTGGTTCTATCTATATTGCTACAGCGATTAACAGTTGGTATAAAGAATTTTGGGATACTATTCAAAATTACGATATACAAGGCTTTAAATATCAATTACTTATCTTTGCGATTTTGGCCTCAATTCATGTCGTCGTTACCGTTTATAATTCCTTTTTGCGCTCGCGCTTAGCTATTTCCTGGCGTACCTGGTTTACAGGCAAGGTTATGCGAGATTGGCTTGAGAATGATGCTTATTACAAGATGCAATTTGAGGATCGCAAAACTGAAAACCCCGATCAGCGTATTTCCGAGGATTTAAACAGTTTTGTAACCTATACTATAAGTCTGCTTTTAGGTACAGCTACTGATTTGGCTATGATAGGTACCTTTGGTGTAGTTTTATGGGATTTATCTAATAGTGTTACTATTACGCTTTGGAATGATGCTACTTTAACTTTACCTGATGGTTATATGCTTTATTTAGCTTTAGGCTATGCGCTTGTCGGTACTTTATTGACCTTTATCTTAGGAAAGCCTTTAGTTAGATTAAATTTTAGACAACAACGTTATGAGGCAGATTTCCGTTTTTCCTTGATTAGAGTGCGTGAAAATAGCGAATCTATTTCCTTATATCAAGGCCAAAATCAAGAGGAAGTAATTTTAAGAAAGCACTTCTTTAATGTTGTAAAAAACTATATTCGTTTAATTAGTTGTGAAAAACGTTTGGGCTTTTTCACCTTAGGTTATGCGCAATTAGCGGTAATTTTTCCTATTTTGATTTCAGCACCAATGTATTTTGCCAAAATCATTACAATGGGCAGTATTATGCAGATAAGTTCTGCCTTTGGAAGAGTTCAAGATTCACTTTCGACCTTAATTAGTAATTTCTCCGCTTGGGCTTCATTTAAAGCTGTGATTGATCGTTTGGCTTTATACTTTGACAGTATGGATAGTTGTTTAAATATTGTCTGTCTTAAAGCTAAGCTTGAAGGAGATGAATTTAAACTTCTAAATATGGAGATAAAAAATCCTCAGGGTGAGGTTTTGTGTAAAGATTTAAATTTATCTTTAGCAAAAGGTCAGAGTTTACTGATACGTGGACCCTCAGGTTGTGGTAAATCGACGCTAATTAAAACTATTGCCGGTTTATGGCCTTATGCTCTAGGTGATATTTATGAACCTGAAAAGTCTCAAAGCTTGTTTTTAAGTCAAAGACCTTACCTTCCTCAAGGAACCTTACGTGAGGCAGCTTCGTATCCTGCAAGTGTGGAAAAAGAAGCTTTGACCGAGAAATATTTTAAGCTTCTAAACTTAGAGCATTTAATCCCTCATTTAGATGAGGAAAATACTTGGTCACAGATCTTATCTTTAGGAGAACAGCAACGTGTTGCTTTTGTTAGAGCTTTGATCATAAGGCCTCAAATCTTATTTTTAGATGAGGCGACCTCTGCTTTAGATGAGGCTTTGGAGAGTAAGGCTTACGATCTTATCAAAGGAGAATTAAAGGATTGCATTATTATAAGTGTTGGTCATCGTTCCTCACTTATAAGTCGACATGATGTAATGTTAAGAGCCGATAATAATTTTACCTGGCATATTGAAAAGATCGCTTAATTTAAAAAGCTTTGTAAAAGTAAAAAGGCAATGAGTAATTAGTAATCATTGCCTTTATTTTTAATTTTCTAAAAAACTACAAGTTATTTAGAGTTTTTATCAGAACGATTTGCTGTATTAACAACCTCATCAATAGGGGTTTCATTAGGTTCAACATCGCGGATTATTTGGCGAGTTTGAGCAGCCTTAATGCGACGGCGTCTATTTTGAATAGCAGCTAAGCGACCAGTTAAACGCTCAGATGGGCCAAAGCTAGGTTTTTCTCCTTTGACAAATTTACCCTCGTAATCATCGCAAGCTCTAACAATCAGTTTGTAAAGTCCGATTACAGCGATGATATTTGGAATTACCATTAAGCCATTGAACATATCTGCTAATTCCCAAACTAAGGTTACCTTTAAGAAAGAACCCATCATCAAGAAACATAAGACGATAACGGAGAAGACGTTGATAAAGCGATAACCAAAGAGGAATTTCACATTTTGTACAGCAAAGAAATACCAGCCGATGATGGTGGTAAAGGCTGCAAAGAATAAGCAGATCGCTACAAATCCTGAACCTGCAGTACCCATACCTTTAACGAAAGCATTCTGGGTTAAAACAATACCGGTAGTCTGACCGTCTAAAACACCAGTTACCATGATAACTAAAGCAGTAGCGGTTAAAACCACAAAGGTATCAATGAAAAGACCTACAATAGAAGCTAAACCTTGCTCTGCAGGATGCTTAACACGGGCTATGGCGTGTGCATGCGGGGTAGAACCCATACCAGCTTCGTTTGAGAAGAGACCACGAGCTACACCATAACGAATGGCTTCTTTTACGGAAGCACCGATGACACCACCTGTGGCTGCACTAGGGTCAAAGGCTCCAACAAAAATATTAGTCAATGTTGGAATTAACTGATCTATGTATAAAATAACAATATAAATTGCACCTAAAACATAGACTAAAGCCATGAGAGGAACCATCTTTTCAGCAAAGCTGGCGATTCTCTTAATGCCACCGATAAAGATAAAGCCGGCTAGTAAAATGATAAACAATCCGGTTACAGGAGTTGGAATATCAAAAGATGATTCAAAAGCGGTAGAAATGGAATTAGCTTGTACCATATTGCCAATAAAGCCTAAAGCTATAATGCACAATATAGAGAAGATTGCAGCCATGGAGCGGCTACCTAAACCATAGGAGATATAGTAAGCAGGACCACCGATAATACGACCTTGCTCATCTTTAGAACGGTATAACTGGCCTAAAACAGCTTCAGAGAAGATAGTCGCCATGCCAAAGAAAGCTGCAACCCACATCCAGAAAATAGCACCAGGACCACCCATAGCCATAGCAGTGGCAACACCTGCGAGGTTACCAGTACCAACTTGAGCGGCAATAGCGGTAGCAAGTGATTGGAAGGAGGTCATACCATGATTACCAGCCTTTTCACCATTAAAGCTTAAACCGCCGAAAACATGCTTTAAAGCACGTCCAAATTGGCGAATTTGTACAAAACGGAGGTTAAAAGTGAAGAAAATACCAGCACCAACTAAGATGGGGATAAGGCACCAAGGGCCCCATAGAATTGAGTTGATGTCAGAAACTATCTGAGTAAGTGAATCCATATTCATAAAAATAAAACCTTATTAAAAATTAGTGATGCCGAGTATTACTGAGACCAAAAGAGTAAACATTGTGAGTTTTTCTTAGGACAGTTAATTACAAGCGAGCATCGACTACATCAAGTTTGGCGGAGCCTATTGTACTCTATATTTAAATTTGTCCTAATTTTTAGGATCTTGCACAAAAAGGGGGATAGATATATATGGGCAAAAATAATAATGCCGACAAGAGTCGGCATCATTATAAGGTCGAATTTTGGGAGGGGTTATTTCTTATCGTTATCAGTCCCTACAGCGGCATTCATCTTAGCGTGGATCTTCTTTTTAAAGTAGATTACTACAACAACTAAGATTAAAACACCTAATCCTAGGTAAATTGCAGATTGCACATCGTGAACATAAGACATTAAAAGATCGCGATTATCAGCAAAGAAAAAGCCTAAATAGATCCAAACAGGAACGGAAATTACGGCAGCTAAACCATCCATAAGAATGAAGGTAAAGAAAGATATACGGCGACTCATACCTGCAACGAGGTAGATTGGAGAACGCAATCCTGGTAAGAAGCGGGCTACAAATAATAAGCCTAAGCCGTATTTTTTAAATTTTTGTTGAATTTGAGAAAAACGTCTTGGAGAGAGAATCTTTCTAAAGGTACGGATTCTTTGGATACGATAACCAAAGATTCGACCGCCTAAAAACATAGTGCTATCGCCGATAAGTACACCTAAGAGGCCTACAATGCACATAACGTGAGGATTGGTGTAGCCTAAACCTGAAATGATGCCTCCTGAAACTAGGGTAATATCTTCAGGAACTGGTAAGCCAAATCCACATAGAATTAGAATTGCAAAGACAGCGGCATAACCGTATTGAACGAAGAAAGAAACAAGAAAATCTAGCAAAATATAGACCTATATAATTAAAAGATGTTCATAAGCATTTATTTTAACAAATTTGCTTTTGCTTTTGCATATTAGAATTTAGCTCCAGCATAATTAAGCTGAGACCATGCTTCATATGCGACAACTGCCACAGAATTTGAAAGATTTAGACAACGGCTGTTAGGCATCATGGGGATGCGGATCCGTAAGTCCTCAGGAACATGTGCATAGACCTCATCAGAAAGGCCTTCTTTTTCTCTACCGAAAATTACATAATCACCATCTTCAAATTTGAATTGATGATGACAAATATGAGCTTTACTTGAAGAGGCAATTAAACGTTTAGGTTGTTCAGTTTTTAAAAATTGCTCAAAGTTAACATGAACTGTGAGGTTAGCAAGTTCATGATAATCAAGGCCTGCGCGCATGAGTCTTTGATTATCGAGATAAAATCCTAAAGGACCGATAAAGTGTAAGCGGGCTCCACAATTAACACTTAAGCGGATAACATTGCCTGCATTAGAAGGCATTTCAGGTTGATAAAGTACCAAATTGATCATTATGTTGTTCCTTAAAAAATTGCGCTTATTTTAGCGCATTATCTACAATTTATTCCTAAAAAAAGGTTGTAAATTTAAAAAAGAACTATTTTTTTAGCTTATATTTAGGCATTTTTTAAAGCTTGCCTTTAAATTGCGAGGCTAGGTTAAAGGTGATAATATGCAAAGATTATAGTTATGTCTAAATCAACATTAAAAGTTATTTGTAATCAATAAGATATAAACGCACTGATTTTACGATTGGAGGAATTATGTTTTCACGTCCCGCCTTCGGAACGGAAAAGGAACACACTGCTCTTTTAAGAAAAATACTCTTTGCTTGTTCCGTTATCTTTGCTGCAATCTGCTTAGTCTTCATGTTATTTAGTAGCCATGAACAATCACGTGCAATGTCAGGAGAGCTTTTAAATCAAGCAGGAACAAATACCCTTTTAACTAACGAGCAAACTTCATTTTTAGATAAGATTTTTGAGTATTTTGGTGGAGTTTCATATTTATTTCCACTAATCATAATTTATATAACTTATAAATTAGTCTACAAACGCTTATCTTGGCGCGATATAGATTTTTTTGTGATTGGTACTTTTATTGTAGGCTTTAACTTTTTGGTTTTAGGTCTGTGCTCCTTATTATCTGTTTTATTTGTGGCAGGACAGACTGGAGCTGGGGGTATGCTTGGAGATTTTTTGACTATAACTTTATTTCACAGACTCCCAGCACCTATAGCTATGGCTATACCCCTTATCTTAACTTTTTGTGGTTTGTTTTTATTTACTCATAAGACCCCTATATGGTATTGCGAGGCCATCGGTTCTTTTATTTGTAGTTGTATTCCCTTCTTTGATAAAGAAGATGAAGATAAACCCTCAACAGTTGAGGCTCAAGAAGAAAAATTTGATGATGATGGGATCAAAATTACTAAAAGTGTTAAGAAAACTCAAAGCGAGGAGAGAGCGAAGAGCGATGATAAAGCAAATAATGTTGCTCATGATATTGAACCTAGCTTTGGGGATGAAAGTGTAAATTTAAGAGCAAATGACGATAAGTCGGTTTTAGCTGATAAAGAAGAAGCTAAAACTCAAGCCTCTTATGAACCTCCTCGTTTTTATAATGGCCCCTCAGATAAAGCAAACGAGAATAAAAGACGTACACAAGTAAGTCAGGAGCCTTTATTTAAGCCCCAGCAGAAGATTGAGCCTATGTTTAGCTCAGATTTTGGTAATTTACCGAATAGTAATTTTGAGCATGCTGACAAAAATAATTTTGCTCAAGATAATTTTGCACCTCAAGATCAGGCTTATGGTGGTATTGATCATAATCAAATTTACAACCATGATAGTTTTAATGAAGATGGTGCAGATAATATAAATCAAGATAATCGCCCTAGTACCTATATTCAAACCTCAGGTAAAGTTTTTAGCGATAGCAATAACTATAATGAGGATAGGGAGCAAAAAAACACTATCATTCATACTAGTAAGCAAAGTGTAAATTCTCCTAGTTTTAATGACGATGGTGCCACTAAAACAATTGTGACACGTTTTGAAGAAAAGAAAGAAGAGTTAAATGGTGATCCTGTAGAGAATAAAGGTCCAGCAACTATTGTTACTCGTTATGTAGCCGGGGCTGCAAATTTACCCCCAACTGAGGTTGTGGGAAATCCTAATAACCGTAAATCTGCTGTAAGTACGGTAATTACACGTACTCCTGAGGTTAAAGCTGTATTTAACTCTCAAGACGTACAGATGTATGAAAAGGATGAGGCTTTAGGTGGTAGTTTCACTCATCAAGAGGAAGATGAACCTTTTGAAAATAGTGCTTTTATACCTCAATATGAAGAAGAAAAGGAAAATATCATCTCTTTTAATGATGTAAATGAAAATAATCATACTATTGAAGTAGATAAATTATCGGATGCTTTTGTTCCTACCGATATAGGAACTCCAAGTCCTTTAGATAAAGAGCCGGTTGCTTTAATTTCTGAAAAAGATCTTAATTATAATGTTTATAGTCAGGGCACACGTGGCGTTTTACCTCGAGATGATAATGCAAATCTTGAGGTAAATAGAGAGCTCTATGCTTCTCCTGTAGCGGATAAAATTTATGATGAACCTGTAAAAACTAATTATGAAGAGAGAAATGAACCTAGTTTTGGGGATGATTATGAAAGTTCTAGGTTAATCAAGAACGATGAAGATTCATTTAATTATGATAATCATCGTGATGGTTTTGAGGTAGATCCTCAGGAAGGTTCTAAGAGTGTTGATGCTTTTGGTGATTTAAGCGTTAAGCCTGAGGAAAATCCTTTAACTGTATTTCCTACCCAGAAATATTCTTGTGCAACTCAGACTGTACCTAACTTTGAGTACAGTGATTGGCGGCCAGCTTTTTCTTTATTAAAGCTTTCTGATACTAAGGTCATGATGGATGAGGAAACAGTACAAAATGAGATCCGCCTTATCAATAAGTTTATGCATGATTTTAGAATTAAAGCTCATGTTGAACATTATCTATCAGGCCCGGTTGTAACCCAATATGATTTAAGTTTAGAACCTGGAGTTAAGTCATCAACTATCCGTGGTGTACAGATGGATTTAACCCGTAATCTTTTAGTTAAATCTGTACGTATTTTAGATGTTGTCCCAGGTACCCCATATGTGGGATTGGAATTACCTAATCCTAAACGCCAACTAATTACATTAGGTGATGTGGTTACTAAAGATGAATTTATTCATACTAAGGCCTCTTTACCGATTTGTTTGGGTGTAAATGTTGTAGGAAAACCTGTAGTTGCTGATTTAGCACAAGCCCCACATTTGTTAATTTGTGGTACTACAGGCTCGGGTAAATCTGCAGGTGTCAACTCCATGATCTTGTCATTGCTTTTGACCTGTTCACCAGCAGAATTGCGTTTAATCTTGATTGATCCTAAACAAGTTGAGTTTAGCCTTTATGCAGGTTTGCCTCATTTAATTACACCAATTATTACAGAAACTGAACCAGCTTTAGCGGCTTTAGATTGGTTAGTAAGCGAGATGGAGCGTCGTTATACTTTAATTCGTAATATGTGTGTACATACTGTTGATGAGTGTAACACCATCATAAGAGAGGCTGAGGCTGCAGGTCAGGTTGTTTATGATAAATCCTGGACTGCGGATATGGGGGGTACGCCTCCAATTTTGAAGCCTTTACCTAAGATTGTACTTATTATTGATGAGTTTGCTGATTTAATTGCCACCTCAAGTGGTAATAAGAAAGGTTCTCGTAATTTAGAGACTTTATTGCGTCGTATTACTGCTAAAGCTCGTGCTGCAGGTATTCATTTAATTATGGCTACACAGACACCGCGTGCTGAGGTGGTAACAGGTGTAATTAAAGCTAATATCCCTTCACGTATTGCTTATACAGTACAGTCAAGTACAGATTCTCGCGTTATCTTAGATGAACCTGGTGCAGAAAATTTATTAGGCAATGGCGATATGCTAATTAATTATCAGAAGCTTGAAGGTTCAAAAACCTTTAGAGCTCATGGACCATTTGCCTGTAATGATGATGTTAAGAATGTGGTTAAATCTTGGATCGATTATGCCGGAGACCCTGAATATATTGAAGGAGTTACTGATTACGATGATGAGAGCGAGGATGAGCCTCGTCAGGAGGATATTCCTGGTCAAACACCTGGTATAGATAAAATCTTCGATCAGGTTGCTCAATATGCTCGAGAGTACTATTCTCAAAAGCAAAAATCACCACCAATTAGTGATATTCAAGTAAACTTTAATGTAGGTTATGCTCGTGCTAAACGTTTAAAGATGCAACTGATTCGTGAAGGTGTGGTTGAGGATTAAGATGAAAAGATTATTTAAATTTGGCATATTACTAGCTAGTATTTTTAGTATTGGGGTGGGATTTGCAAGTCCTAAAGATGATCTTAAAGCGCGTTTGCAGAGTTTTAAGTCATTAAGCTGTGACTTTTATCAGGAAGTTGTAAAAGCTGATGGAAGTGTAGTTTCAACTTCTAATGGTAAGCTTTTAGTCTCTAAGCCTGATAGACTTATGATGCATACTCAAGCTCCTGACGAGCAGTACTTATTTACAAGAGAGAATTCAGTTTATTTTTATGATCCTTTTGTAAACCAGCTTTCGATCTTTTCAGTTGCAGATTTGAATACAGCTCCTTTTTTATTGCTAAATTCAGATGATGATAAACTTTGGGATCAATATGAGGTTAAAGCTCAAGGTCAGAGTTTTACATTAAAGCCTAATGCCTCAAAGGAATTTAAAGAAATTGAGCTTAATTTTAAAGACGAGACGTTTGAGAGCTTAGTTATCTTTATGAAAGATGGCAATAAAAATACCTATAAGCTTTCATCTCAAAGTAATCAGGTAAATTTAAGGGATTTTGAGGTCTTCATTCCTGAGGATGCTGAGGTTGACGATGAGCGTCGATCCTACTGATCTCTTTAGTTTTCAGATGCAAGCGGATGAAGATCTCGCCCAAGAAAAAGCTCGGCAGGATGCAAATCTTACGGATTTTGCGCCTTTAGCGGCGAGGTTAAGACCTCAGACTATAGATGAATATGTAGGTCAAAGCCATCTTTTAGCTAAAGATAAACCATTGCGAATCGCTTTAGATAGAGGTCAGCTCTACTCTATGATTTTGTGGGGGCCTCCTGGCGTAGGTAAGACTACCTTAGCCTTACTCTTTGCTAAAGCCTCAAATGCCTATTTTGAGCAATTGCCTGCAGTAACCTCAGGTATTAAAGATATAAGAGAGGCTATTGAGAAGGCTAAATTACGTAAAATGCGTAATACGAGAACTTTATTATTTGTTGATGAAGTTCATAGGTTTAATAAATCCCAACAAGATGCTTTTTTGCCACATATTGAAAATGGCACAATTATTTTTATTGGTGCTACTACTGAAAATCCCTCCTTTAGCGTCAATCAAGCTTTATTATCACGAGCTCGAGTTTATGTTTTAAAAAAGCTTACAGAAGAAGAATTAAATAAACTTTTAGATTTAGCTTTGCATTCTGAAAAAGGGCTTTTAAAGGAAAAGATTAAGCTTGATGAAAAAGCGCAGAAAAATTTAGTGGAATTAGCCGATGGAGATGGCAGGCATCTTTTAAATCTTTTAGAGATGGCCTCTGAATTAGCAGCTCCTTTAAAAAGTGGGGAAAAGCTAATTACCAATGCCATGGTAGGAGCAGTGGCTGGGCGTAGATTATTAAATTACGACAAGGGTTCAGATGCTTTTTATGAGCTTATTTCAGCTTTTCATAAATCAGTACGTGGTAGTGCCCCAGATGCGGCTTTATATTGGTATGCACGTATTTTAGAGGCTGGTGGCGACCCTTTATATGTGGCAAGACGTTTATTAGCAATTGCCACTGAGGATGTAGGTTTAGCCGATCCACGGGCGATGACGGTAGCTTTAAATGCTTGGGATATATTTGAGCGAGTTGGAGCTTATGAAGGGGAGAGGGCTATTGCTGAGGCTACGGTCTACATGGCTTTAGCTCCTAAGAGCAATCATTTATACACGGCTTTTCATAAAGCTCGAGAAGATGCCATTGCTACAGGTCGCTTAGAAGTACCTCTTTATTTGCGTAATGCCCCAACTAAGCTTATGGAAGATTTAGGCTATAAAAGTGGCTATCGCTATGCTCATGATTTTCAAGGGGCTTATGCTGATGGCGAATGTTTTTTCCCTGAGGAGTTATGTGGTACTGTATATTACGAACCCTCAGATAGAGGTCTTGAGGCGGCTTTAGAACGTAAACGTCAATATCTAAAAGATAGAGATAGACTTTCAGAAAATAGACGTTATCCTTTAGGCTATGTAGGCAGAAAAACTGTTCATAAAGAACAAGAAGATAAAAAAATTGCAGATGATCTTTAGTTTTAAGATTAAATTTAATTTTTTTATCAAAATTTAGGCACACAAAACCTCGTACTTAAGTTTAAGGATGTAGAGGGATGATTAGAAAAATGAAATTTTTCTAATCGGTGGTGTTCTGTTGTTATATGTATTGTAGAATATAGGCAGAAAAATTAAGGACAAGTCTTTTTAAAGATAAATCCAAAGAATAACTATAGAGAAAGTCTAAGATACGATCATCTATCAAAGATAGTTTTCTTTAGTGAAATTCTGCTGTAAGAACTGTGGATATACAGCCAATGCGGATGAAAACGTAGCGGAAAATATCCTAAGGGCGCGGCTCGCCCGGCTAGCGCAGGAAGTGAATTCCGATAGGGATCAGCACTGCGAACCCACTGAAGCTGGACAATAATGTCAGCAGTAGGAATCCCCTTGCTTTAGCAAGAGGAGGAAGTCAAGCACTGAAATTTTTAGCTTAAGTTTAAATAGCAATCATTAAGCACAAATACGGTATTTATTCATGCTCGATTCAAAATATCTGCGCGGTGATATTGAAGAGGCTCAGAAACGCCTCGCAACCCGCAACTATACTTTAGATACTACTAAAATTCAGGAACTTGAGGCTATCCGTAAAGAGACCATGACTCGCACTCAAGAATTACAAGCACAGCGTAATTCTTTATCTAAGAGCATAGGTCAAGTTTTAAAGTCAGGAGGAGATGCTTCTCCGATTAAAGCTCAGGTTGCTGCCATAAGCTCTGAGTTAACCTCTGTTAAAAAACGTCAAGATGAGGTTCTTGAGCAATTACGTCAAATCTCTCTGACTATTCCTAATTTACCTGATGCAAGTTGCCCATTAGGACCTGATGATAGTGCTAACGTAGAGGTTAGAAAGTGGGGTACTCCACGTACCTTTGAGTTTCCGGTAAAAGATCACGTAGCTATTGGTGAAGGTTTGGGTATGCTCGATTTTGAGCGTGCGCGTAAGGTTTCAGGTGCTCGTTTTGCCTTTATGACAGGCCCTATTTGCAAACTTCACCGTGCTTTAGTTCATTTAATGTTAGATTTACATTATGAACAGGGTTATACCGAGGTCTATACTCCTTATTTAGTAAATTTAGATTCTTTATATGGCACAGGTCAAATGCCTAAATTTGCCGAAGATCTGTTCCACACTAGCTTAAATGGTGATGCTGATGGTGATGATGTAAATCGTCATTTCTGCCTCATCCCTACAGCTGAGGTTCCTCTTACTAATATGGTTCGTGATGAGATTATTCCTGAGGATCAACTTCCTATCAAGGTTACAGCTCATACCCCATGCTTTAGATCTGAGGCCGGTTCTGCAGGCCGTGATACTCGTGGTCTTATCCGTATGCATCAGTTTGATAAGGTTGAGATGGTGCAGATTGTTAAGCCTGAGGATTCATGGGAAGCTTTAGAGACTTTAACTCATGATGCAGAGGCTGTATTACAAGCTTTAGAGATCCCTTATCATGTTGTAGCCTTATGCACAGGTGATATGGGCTTTAGTTCTGCTAAGACTTATGATATTGAGGTTTGGTTGCCAGCACAGAATACCTATCGTGAGATTTCTTCTTGTTCAAATTGTGTTGATTTCCAAGCTCGCAGAATGCAAGCTCGTGTCCGTCGTAAGGATGGCAAGATCGAGTTAGTACATACCTTAAATGGCTCTGGTTTAGCTGTGGGTCGTACTTTAGTTGCAGTTTTAGAAAATTATCAAAATGCTGACGGCTCTGTAACAGTTCCTAAAGTCTTACGTAAGTATTTAGGTGGTTTAGAACTGATTACCCCAGAGACTAGGTAATGCTCACAGCTTTAGATTGGGCAATGATAGTTATTGTCGGTTTTTCAGCCCTAATGTCTATTATCCGCGGCTTCGTGCGTGAAGCCGCTTCCATTTTGTCTTGGATTGCAGCCTTTATTATTGCTGGCCGTTTTTACCCTCAAGTGGCGCCTTTTTTTTCTTTTTCACAAGATGAGTTGACGCGGAATATTCTGTCAATTTTGACCTTATTTATTTCGTCATTATTGATAGTAGGCTTTATTGGTACAGCAATTTGCTCATTAGTGCAAAAGGCGGGACTTTCTGGATTTGATAGACTTTTAGGCGTAGCTTTTGGAGTCGTGCGTGGCGTTTTAGTGCTTAGTGCTATTTTAGCTTTAATGCAGATCGCTTTTAGATTGCACATCCTAAGTTTTGTAATTGAAAAACAATGGTGGAGTCAATCTGTATTTATTCCGGAATTGCAACGAATTGTTAACTGGTTCTTTATCTATATGGGAACACCTGTAGGAGTTTAATATATGTGCGGTGTAGTTGGTGTGGTCGGTTTCTCTCCGGTCAATTTAGTGCTTTATAATTCTCTGCAGGTGTTACAACACCGAGGGCAGGATGCTGCAGGAATTGTCACAGTAGACGACAAGGACAATTTCCATCAACGTAAGGCCAATGGTATGGTTACTGAGGTCTTTCAGCAACGTCATATGATGCGGTTACGTGGCAATATCGGTATCGGTCATAACCGTTATCCTACAGCCGGCTCCTCATCTGCAGCTGAAGCTCAGCCTTTTTATGTAAACTCTCCTTTTGGTATTGCCTTAGCCCATAACGGTAACCTGATAAATTCCAAAGAATTAAAACAAAAATGCATCAAAGCAAGACGTCATGTAAATACCCAGTCTGACTCTGAGATCTTATTAAATATCTTAGCTTGGAAGATTTCTGATGTTAAAAATGAAGTTCCAAATCCTGATGACATTTTTAATGCCGTAAGCGGGGTTATTGACGAGATCCGCGGTGGATATGCTGTAGTCTCCTTAGTCTTAGGCGTAGGCTTAATTGCTTTCCGCGATCCTCACGGAATTCGTCCTATGGTTTTAGGCAGTCGTAAAGCCGATGATGGTCGTACTGAATATATGGTAGCTTCTGAGAGCGTGGCCTTAGACGTATCAGGCTTTAGACTTGAACGCGATGTGGCTCCTGGTGAGTGTATTTTAATCACCAAAGATGGCCAGCTTTATTCACGTATTTGTGCTAAAGATCCGATTTTACAGCCATGTATCTTTGAGTATGTCTATTTTGCCCGTCCAGATAGCGTTATTAATGGTGCTTCTGTATATGCAACTCGTGTCCGTATGGGTACTAAGTTAGCTCAGCAAATCAAGCGTGACTATGCCGATCTTAAGATCGATGTCGTCATTCCGATCCCAGATACCTCTGTAGATATTGCAGTACAGATTGCCAGATATTTAGGCATACCTTATCGTCAAGGTTTTGTTAAGAATCGTTATGTCGGTCGTACCTTTATTATGCCAGGCCAGACTCAGCGTCAAAAGGCTGTACGCAGAAAGTTAAATCCGATCCCTTCTGAATTTGCAGGCAAGAGAGTTTTACTTGTAGATGATTCTATCGTCCGTGGTACTACTTCATTGCAGATTGTTGAGATGGCTCGTGAGGCTGGAGCTTTAGAGGTTTATTTCGCTTCAGCATCTCCTGAAATTAGATATCCGAATATCTATGGTATTGATATGCCAACCTCTGAAGAACTTATCGCTTTTGGTCGCAATAATGAAGAGATTTGTAAGGAGATTAAAGCTGATGCTTTAGTCTATCAGTCTTTAGACGATCTTAAGGATTCTGTAACTGAGGAAAATCCACAGCTTACAAGTTTTGATTGTTCTATTTTCACTGGCGAATATATCGTTCCTCCGTCAGATGATTATTTCAACGAGATCGCCTCTCAGCGTAGTGATGATGCTAAGGCTGATAAAGCTTGGAAGGACTCTTCTGATGCTGATGAATTAGATATTTTCAATATCTAATTGCGCGTTGCTTAAATAATATCTTTTACTGATTATGGCTGTATTTTCTTGGAAATACAGCCATAATATTATGTTAATTACGAGTTTTTCTTAAGTAAAATATAAGTAAAATTAGAAAAACACTTAAACTTAAAGTTACTAATAAATTTAAAATGATGTTGCTCTGCTTAAATCATCATTAAACTTATAAAAAAGTACCTTAAAAATAATCAGGCTCTTACAAGGAAAATAAATGATATCCCCTTTAAGATTTGTATTAAGTTTGGCTTTTTTAGCAATCCCCGCTGAACTTTACTATGCATCTTTTTATGCCCCTTTATTTTCAGATTCTAGTTTTAGTGAGATTAGCTGTTTTTATCTGATAGCTTTAGGTGTATTTCCTTTATATGGCATAGTAGCTTTAACTGTACTTTTATATCCGCAACTTAAACTCTTAAAAAAGAGCAAAGCTATTTATTTAAAAATAGCAGCTGTCATAAGTAGCTTTCTATTACTACTTATCTTAGCTATTGATGCTCATGTTTTTTATCTCTATCGTTTTCATTTAAGCGTAGCGATGCTAGAGCTTTTCTTTAATGGACAGATTATAAATTTCTCAAATAGTATGAAATTTACTATCGCCATTGAGGGCGTATTGTTATTTAGCTATGTACTTTTAATGGTGTATTTAGCTTTAAAACTGTCTAATTCCAAAAAATTTAAAAGCTATTTTTTATTAGTCCCCTGCTGTGTACTTTTTTTAGGTGTGAATATCATGCATGCCTCAGCCGCGGCCTTTGCTAATATCACGCTTACCTCTTTAGCGGTACGTATTCCTTTATATTATCCTTTAACCGCCAATACTTTTCTTTTGCGCCATGGTTTTATCACCGAAGAAGATATGACTGTAGATAAGGTAAATATTCAGTCACAAGGCATCTTTAATTATCCTAAAGAACCTCTAATCTATACTGCTGATTTAATGCCTAAAAATATTCTCTTTGTGGTTGTCGATTCCTTACGTTCTGATATGCTCACAAAAGAGGTTATGCCAAATCTTTATGAGTTTTCTAAAGGAAATTGGCGCTTTTTAAATCATCATTCAGGTGGAAATTGTACACGCTTTGGTATTTTTACCTTGTTTTATGGTATTCCTGGCAGTTATTGGAATGTAGCCCGTAGCTCAGGAACTAAAGCTGCGCTAATTGCCGCTTGCGAAAAATTTAATTATGAAATTAAAACCTTTACCTCAGCACCTTTATATAAACCAGAGTTTCATCAAACAGTCTTTGCAGGAGTTGATAATTTACGCATGAGTTCAGAGGGTAATACTGTGCTTTTACGTGATAAGCATTGTATTGATGACTTTGAGAGTTATTTAGATGAAAGAAAGTCTGGCAATTTTTTTAGTTTGGTCTTTTTAGATAATGTCCATGAATACAGTTTTGATAAAAATCAAGAGAAGATCTTTACCCCTACAGAAGAATCTTTTAATTATATGGAATTATCGCCATCAACAAAGATCGAGCCGTATCGTAATCTAGCTCGCAATGCTTCCTATGCGGCAGATAAAAATTTAGGACGTATTTTTAATCTATTAAAAGAAAGAAATCTTTTAGAGGATACTATTGTAATTGTCACGGCCGATCATGGGGATGAGCTTAATGATAATGGCTTAAATTATTGGGGACATAATAGTAATTTCTCCTCAGCTCAAACTAAGGTGCCATTGGTGATTTCGTGGCCAGATAAACAAGGTCATGAGATTGAAAATTTAAGTACAGCTTATGATATTAGTGTTACGCTTTTAAAACATGCCTTTGGAGTTGAAAATAAGGTTCGTGATTATGCGACTGGAGAAGATCTGTTCTCTTTAAAAGATAGGGAATATTTTTGGGTATCTTCATATACAGAAAATACAATTGTAAGTGAAAAATGCATTGGTATTTTTGATGTTTTAGGTTTTCTTTCCTGGCGTGATCAAGCCTATCGCAAGATCCCTAAAGCCTGTGAGGGCTTAAATTATTGGCAAGCATTACAAGATTTAAATTACTATTTAAAACGCTAAAAAGAAAAAAAATTTCAAAAATATATATTTATTTTACATAAATTTAATGATTATTTAATATCAATTTTTATTATAAAAAATATTTTTATATATAAGGTTATATTTAAATATAAGATATAATTTTTATTGTTGTAAGATTTATTAAATTAAAACTTAATTGTACATAAGTGTAAGTTTTGAATTTTTGCAAAAATTTTTATTTATAAAAAGTGTGACGGAATAGGCATTTAGTAAAAGTTGTGAAGGTTTTTACTAGAAAAGTGCACACTTTTTGTAAATTTTGCTATAATCCTAAGTGCGGTCCGTATAGAGATCGTGTAATTAAAACTATATAGGATTTATATCATGAAGAAGACTTTATTAGCTGCTGCAGTTGTTTCTGCTTTAGTAGCTTCTACCGCAGCCTCTGCTGCTACTGTTTATGACAAAGACGGTACCGTTTTAAATGTTAACGGCCGTATCGAAGCCCAGTGGTACAACGCTGGTTCTTCTAACAACATGACCGGTAAGGTTGCTAACAACGACTCCAGCATCTACAACTGGGCTCGTATGAGCATGGACGGTCGTTCTAAGTTAAACGATTATGCTACCGCTTTTGGTAAGATGGAGTGGGATGTTGCTGATGGTGACCAGAGAGATGGTATGTCTGCTCGTGATCAGTTCATCGGTGTTGATTTTGGCAAGTTTGGTAAAGTTCAGACCGGTCGTTACAAGTCCTTACTCCAGACTGTTGTTGCTGTAACCGACGTTTTAGCTGGTGATGGTGAGTCTGGTAAGACCTATGTTATCGGTGATACCCGTAATGCCGGTAAGTTAACCTATACCTGGAATGGTTATGGTGTTTTATTAGGTGCTGAGTATCAGTCCGCTAAAGACAATTATTCTGAGCACGGTGAAGCTTTTGCTGTTGAGAGCGGTTACAGCTTAATCGCTGGTTACACCACTCCTGCTGTTCTCTTTGGACCTATCAGCATCAAGGCTGGCTATTCCTACTTAGCTGGTCAGGATGATGCTAACAATACTCAGACTGATGTTGACAATCAGAGCGGTTGGGCTGCTTCCTTAGCTTGGGGTACCCCGTCTGCTGGCTGGTACTTCGCTGGTGAGTATTCTGCTGTTACCTACGAGTACAACAACGGTGATTCTGACTTAGATGGTTCAGGTTTTGAAATTATCGGTAAGTACAGCTTTGGCAATGGTTTCTCCTTAGCTACTGGCTATCAGTATGAGAAGTGGGAGCAGGCTGGTGAGTCTAATGCCTCCTCTCAGGTTCCTCTCGTAGCTGAATACAACTTCAACCCGAACTTCAAGGTCTATGCTCAGGCTAACTTTGGTGTTAATGAGGCTGAGAACAATGGTGTTCGTAACGGTGCTTCCCCGACCTTGGGTGACGGCAATGCCTTCGCTGTTGGTGCTCGTTACACCTTCTAATCAAGCCTTATCTTGATATAGAATCGGCTTAATGCCAAAGGGGTCTCCTAAAAGGAGGCCCCTTATAGTTTCTACGCTTTATCTGCCAAGACTTGCTTTCTTTTATTCAGAAAACAGTTAGAGCTATTGAATAAGCTTTTGGATATTGTTGAAGGGAAAGGATCTTTTGGGCATAAAAAAAGCGATATAAAATCGCTTATTAGATGGTGCGACCTAGTGGACTCGAACCACCGACCCCCACCATGTCAAGGTGATGCTCTAACCAAGCTGAGCTAAGGTCGCAATGAACTGATTTAGATGGTGCGACCTAGTGGACTCGAACCACCGACCCCCACCATGTCAAGGTGATGCTCTAACCAAACTGAGCTAAGGTCGCAATCAGTGGACATAATTATATCAATAAATTTTTCTTTAGCAAGATCTTAGTCTTCTTTTTTTGAGATTTATGTTCTACAAAATATATAAAGACGATTTATAAGCCTTTTTTAAAGTCAAGAAAATAAGATTTTTAGAAGCTTTTGTTTTTTTAAATGTCATTTGTCCGTTTTGAGGAGTATAATTTGTGGATGTTTGCTCTGCACAAGGTCTCGTCGAGTTAGTGCAAGAATAGCTGCAGGGGACAATGTTTACTTTTTTAATGGAGCCTCGCGATGCACTGTATGCATCAAGGTTTTTAAATTATGCCAAAAATTACTCTTCCTAATGGCGATATCAAAGAATTTGATCGCCCAGTCTCAAGTTCAGAAAGTGCTCAAAGTATCGGTGCTGGTTTAGCTCGTGTTTGTGTTGCCGGTAAGGTTAATGGTCAATTACATGATGCCTGTGATTTAGTCTCTGAGGATGCTGAGGTATGCATCATTACCCCTAAGGATAAAGAGGGTATTGAGATTATTCGTCACTCTTGTGCGCACTTATTAGGCCATGCTATTAAGCAATTATGGCCTTCAACTAAGATGGCTATCGGTCCTGTTATTGACAATGGTTTTTACTATGACGTTGATATCGATCATAAGCTCACAGCCGAAGATCTAGAAGCCTTAGATAAGAGAATGCATGAGCTTGCTAAGACTGATTATCAGGTCATCAAAGAAGTTGTTGATTGGCAAAAAGCTTATGATAGCTTTGCTGAGCGTGATGAGCCTTATAAGAAGTTAATTTTAGAAGAGAATATTGATAAATCCGATAAGACTATCGGTTTATATCACCATAATGAATATATAGATATGTGCCGTGGCCCGCACGTACCGCATATGGGCTTCTGCCAGTTCTTTAAGCTTACTCACTTTGCTGGTGCTTATTGGCGCGGTGATTCTAAGAATAAGATGTTACAGCGTATCTATGGTTGCTGTTTTGCTAATAAGGACGACTTAAAGCTCTATATCCGTCGTCGTGAAGAGGCAGCTAAGCGTGATCATCGTGTCTTAGGAAAGAAGCTTGATTTATTCCATTTCCAACAGGAAGCTCCTGGTTTAGTATTCTGGCATAACGATGGCTGGACTATTTATCGTATTGTAGAGAACTTTATGCGTGGTATGTTGCATAAGTATCACTACATTGAGGTTAATACTCCGCAGATCATGGATCGTGTTTTATGGGAACGTTCAGGTCACTGGGATAAATATGCTGAGAACATGTTTACCACTAAATCTGAAAACCGTGATTATGCTATTAAGCCGATGAATTGCCCTGGTGCAATTCAGATTTTTAATTCTCGTACTCGTTCTTATCGTGATTTGCCAATTAGAATGGCCGAGTTTGGTAAAGATCACCGTAATGAGCCTTCAGGATCTTTACATGGTTTATTACGTGTACGTGGATTTGAGCAGGATGATGGACACATCTTCTGTACTGATGATCAAATCTTAGATGTTGTTAGTGACTGCATCAAGATGGTTTATGCCGTTTACGACGTTTTCAATTTCCATAATATTGATGTTAAGCTTTCAACTCGTCCTGAAAAGCGTATTGGTTCAGATGAAATTTGGGATCGTGCTGAGGCAGATTTAGTTGAAGCCTTAGAAGCTAACCATATTGAATATGAGCTACAGCCTGGTGAAGGTGCTTTCTACGGTCCTAAGATCGAGTTTACCTTACATGATTCTTTAGATCGTGCTTGGCAATGTGGTACTGTACAGCTTGATTTCTCTTTACCTGCACGTTTAGGTGCTCATTATATTGGTGAGGACAATCAAGAGCACGTACCTGTTATGATTCACCGTGCTATGTTAGGCTCGCTTGAGCGCTTTATCGGTATTTTGACTGAAGAATATGCAGGTTCTTTCCCGACCTGGTTATCTCCAGTTCAAGCTATTGTAATGAACATTACTGACGATCAAGTAGATTATGCTAAGTCTGTATGTGATAAGCTTGATGAGGCTGGCTTACGTGTAAGAACTGATTTACGCAATGATAAGATTGGCTTTAAGGTCCGTGAGGCTACTTTATTGCACATTCCTTATATGATTGTCTGCGGTGCTCGTGAGGCTTCTGAAGGTAAGGTTGCTGTTCGTACCCGTAAGGGTGCAGATTTAGGCTCAATGTCAATTGAGGACTTGATTAAACTTATAAATTCAGATATCATATCGCGCAAAAACATGCCAGATGCAGATCTTGAAATTCAAAAGAAAAGAGATGCAGAAGAGCATGCTAAAGATTAAATGCTTTTGAGCTTTGAATCTTAATTGCTTTTGTTTAGGAGAACTTGCTATAAACAACAATAGGAAAACCGGTAAAACTTTTCAGAAGAACCGGATTAACAACGATATCAGATGCCGTGAAGTGCGTCTGTTAGGCGAGGATAACGAGCTGATTGGTGTTGTACCAACAGTGGAAGCTTTGCGTATGGCTAAGGAGAGAGGCATCGATCTCGTTGAGATCAGTCCTAATGCTGAACCTCCTGTATGTCGTTTGATCGAATATGGCAAGTTCCTTTACGAAAAGAGTAAAGACGCAAAGAAGAAGAAGCAAAAAGTTGTTCAGGTTAAGGAAATCAAATTCCGTCCTGGAACAGACGAAGGCGACTATCAGGTTAAACTACGCAACCTGATTCGCTTCCTCGAAGAGGGCAATAAGGCTAAGGTAACCTTGCGCTTCCGCGGTCGCGAAATGGCGCATCAACACCTAGGCTTAGATGTCCTAAAACGTGTAGAAGAAGATCTATGCGTTACTCGGGATTTAGCTACAGTCGAGTCTTCATCTCGTGTAGAGGGAAGACAAGCTACTATGGTTTTAGCCCCGAAAAAGAAATAGACTCAGGGTAACAAGTACTAAATATCCCTATTTAATTAGGGATATAGTCTCCTGTTTTTTGTTTAAACTGCAATATATTAAATGCGGAGTTAATAATGGCTGGTAAAGTCAAGGTCAAAATGAAGACCGATAGAGGCGTTGCAAAGCGCTTTAAGAAAACTGGTAGCGGTCACTACAAGTGCCGTCATCAGAACTTACGTCACATCCTCACTAAGAAGACTGCTAAACGTAAGCGTAATTTACGTAACATGGTTTACGTCAAGACTTGCAATTTACGCGCTATCATGCGTCAGTTGCCTTACGCTTAATCGCAGGAGGATATAAAAAATGGCTAGAGTTAAGCGCGGTGTTATCGCCCATGCCCGTCACAAGAAAGTCTTAGAAGCTGCAAAAGGCTACTATGGTGCTCGTTCACGTACCTATCGTGTTGCTGTTCAGGCTGTTACCAAGGCTGGTCAGTATGCTTACCGTGATCGTCGTCAAAAGAAGCGTCAGTTCCGTGAGCTTTGGATCGTTCGTATCAACGCTGCTGCCCGTCAGCACGATTTAAGCTACAGCCAGTTAATCAACGGCTTAAAGAAGGCTAATATTGAGATTGACCGTAAGGTTCTCTCTGACTTAGCTATCAACGATAAGGAAGCCTTTAAGGTTATCGCTGAGCAGGCTCGTGCCGCTTTAAACTAAGTCTTTAGACTATAGATGAAAAAAAGCTACACAAAAGTGTAGCTTTTTTTATGCCTAAAATTTTATAAAAGGGGGATTGTTCCCCCTTTGTTTTTAGCGCCTGCTTAATGTTTTTACATTACGTATTTCCTTACCAGTATAAATTTGGCGAGGACGACCTAAGCGCGAGTCTTTAATGCTTTGCATTTCGTTCCAGTGAGTGATCCAGCCTATGGTTCTGGCAATGGCGAATATCACGGTAAACATGGAAGTCGGAATACCGATAGCATTTAAGATAATACCTGAATAGAAATCTACGTTTGGATAGAGATTGCGAGAGATGAAGTAATCGTCAGATAGCGCAATCTTTTCAAGCTCAGTTGCAACTTCCAATGCTGGATTATCTGTAATATGCAGAGCATCAAGCACAGCATGACAGGTATCACGCATAACTACAGCACGCGGATCAAAGGTCTTATAGACGCGATGTCCAAAGCCGTATAAACGGAAAGGATCATTTTTATCTTTAGCGCGGGCAATATATTGAGGGATTCTATCTACAGAACCAATTTCCTGAAGCATGCGTAAGCAAGCTTCATTAGCACCACCGTGAGCAGGTCCCCATAAAGAAGCAATACCAGCTGCAATACAGGCATAGGGGTTAGCTCCTGATGAACCTGCAAGACGTACAGAAGAGGTGGAGGCATTCTGCTCGTGATCTGCATGTAAGGTAAAAATGGTGTCTAAAGCTTTCTCTACAACCTTATTAACTTTATAAGGCTCGCAAGGAGTAGCAAACATCATATGCAAGAAGTTTCCTGCATAGCTTAATTCGTTACGTGGATAGACGAAAGGCTGGCCAATTGAGTATTTATAGGACATGGCAGCTAGGGTTGGCATTTTGGCAACTAAACGGGCCATAGTCATTTCACGATGCTCAGGATCATAAATATCTAAGCTATCATGATAGAAAGCTGAGAGGGCGCCAGCAACACCACATAGTACAGCCATCGGGTGAGAGTCACGGCGGAAGGCTTGGAAAAGAGATTCCATCTGAGTATGAACTAGGGTGTGGTGTTTGATGCGATAGGTAAATTCTTGGTATTGTTCTTTGTCAGGAAGTTCACCTTTGAATAATAGGTAGCATACCTGCAAATAATCAGCTTTAGTGGCTAATTGATCTATAGGGTAACCTCTATAGAGCAGTACACCTTTTTTTCCATCAATAAAAGTAATTCTAGACATGCATGAGGCAGTAGATACGAAGCCTGGATCATAGGTGAAATAGCCTTGTTTGCCTAATTCACGAATATCAATAACCTCAGGTCCCATAGTGCCACGCAAAATTGGCAATTTGATAGGATCTTTGCCGGGAATGATCAAGGTTGCAAATTTATCGATTTGCGGTAGTGTTTCTTCAATTGACATTAAGCAATTTTCCTAAAAAAGTTTAATTCCATAGTATGGTTTTATTTTAGCCATAATCTGTGAAATTTCTAAATCTTAAAAAAATGAGTTTTTTTGCACTTTTATGATACAGTTTGCACAAAATACTTTTGTAATTTAAAATCTTTAAAATATGTAACCTCAATTTAGCTTTTGTATTTGGAAATGGAAAAAAGAATTCTTTTAACTGAATGTAGCGATGATATTGGCTTAATCGCTAAGATTACTAATTGCTGCTTTAATCATCATTTAAATGTGATTCGTCAAGATCAGTTCGCCTCAGCTGAAGACAACAAATTTTTTATGCGTTCGGCTTTAGAGGGCGATTTCTTTTATGCCGATCGTTTTATTGCAGATGTAAAATCTGTTTTACCCGAAGGGGCTAAGGTAAGATTAGCTGATAATCACCGTCGTCGTTTATGCATTTTAGTCACTAAAGAATCTCATTGTTTAGGTGAGATTTTAATGAAGACTTATGCTGGTGCTTTAAATGCCGATATTGTTGGGGTAGTTGGCAATTATTCTGAGCTAAGTGAGCTTGCACGCAAGTTTAATGTGCCCTTTACCTTAGTATCTCATGAGGGTATTACTCGTGAAGAGCAGGAGAAGCGCCTTATGGAGGTTATCGATCGTTTAGATTGCGATTATGTAATCTTAGCTAAATATATGCGTATTTTATCGCATGAATTTGTAAGCCATTATCCTTTAGGCAAGCTTATCAATATTCATCATTCTTTCTTACCAGCATTCATGGGTGCTAAGCCTTATCAGCAGGCTTTTGATCGCGGTGTTAAGATTATTGGCGCTACAGCACACTTTGTTACAGATAGTCTTGATGAAGGCCCGATTATTGAGCAGGATGTAATTAAGGTAAATCACCGTTACGATCCTAAGACTTTAGCTAAGGCTGGACACGATGTTGAGCAGATGGTGCTTATGCGTGCAATTTCTAAGGTCATCGACGATAAAGTCTTTATTCATGGCAATAAGACAGTAGTCTTCTAAAAATTTATATCCCATTAGCATTTTGGCTAATGGGATTATTTCTAAGGGGCTAAGCGTTGGGGTTTATCCCAAACTCCCTCATCATTTAGCTTATATATAAAGCGGTCGTGGAGACGATTTTCACGCCCCTGCCAGAATTCAACAGTCTCAAACTTAACTTTATATCCACCCCAAAATGATGGTAGAGGTACTTCTCCTTGTTTAAATTTTTCTTTAACTTCTAAAAATTTACTCTCAAGTATGCCACGAGTGGAAATGAGTTTAGATTGATGTGAGGCCCAAGCACCTAATTGACTGCCACGAGGTCGAGAGTGGAAATATTTTAAGTCAGCAACTAGGGATTGTCTGCTAGCTGTACCTAAGAACATCACCTGTCGTTCTAAATAAAACCATGGAAAGAGCATACAAATTTTGGGATTTTCTTTAATTTGCTGAGCTTTTCTTGAGCCAAGATTAGTATAGAAAATTAGATTTTCTTTATCATAATCTTTTAATAAAACCATGCGCGAGAAAGGTTGATTGTTACTATCAACAGTACTTACAACTACGCCATTAGGATCATATAAACCTGAGTCGATAGCTTGTTGTAACCAGCGCTCAAATAGATCTATAGGGTGTACAGGTAAAACCTCTTCATTAAGGCCACCTAACTTATAACTTCTTCTTAAATCTGCAACATCGATCATAATTTTTCTTCTAAAATTTGAGTTGTGCAAAAATGTGGCGATTACCACGTTTACTATGATTTTATATTGATCCTATTCAAAAATCGACAATCAAGTTATGCATGTGGTAACAAGTTTGTCTACAAAATGCTAAAATATTTTAAGTTAAAATGACTCTGTGCAAAATAGGGCCAAATTCGTTTTTACTAATAATCGGGACAATAACAAGATGAATAAATACGGTTCAACCGCTCTCGTTATCAATTGCGGTAGCTCTTCTGTTAAATTTGCCATTTTAGATCCAAAAGATGGTCATACTTATTTAAGTGGCATTGCCGAGGCTTTAGGTTTAGACGAGGCTCGTATTTCTTGGCGTTTTGAAGGCCAGGAGAAGGAAAAGGATTCTTTAGGTGCAGGTGCTGGCCACGATCGCGCTTTAGAGTTTTTAGTTAAGAATATCATGTCTCAGGATGAAGAGTTACATGACTCAATTGTTTCCTGTGGTCACCGTATCGTTCAAGGTGGAGATATTTACAGCGAGCCGACCTTAGTTGATGATGAAGTTGTTGCTAATATCTCTAAGGTAATTCCGTTTGCCCCGTTACATAACCCAGCTCATATCTTAGGTATTGAATCTGCTCGTAAGAATTTCCCGGATATTCCTCATGTTGCAGTATTTGATACCGCTTTCCATCAGACTATGCCGCCTAAGGCTTATCGTTATGCTATCCCTGAGGAGTATTATACCGATCTGCACTTACGTAAGTATGGTGCTCACGGTACTTCCCACATGTACATTGCTCAAGAGACTGCTAAATTCTTAAACAAGCCTCTTGAGGAGACCAATGTTATTACCTGTCACTTAGGTAATGGTGCATCTGTCTCTGCTGTTAAGGGTGGCAAATGCATGGATACCTCTATGGGTTTAACCCCGCTTGATGGTCTTATCATGGGTACCCGTTGCGGTAGCATTGATGCTTCTGTAGTTTTCTTCCTCTGTGATCGTTTGAATATGACTCCTGAGCAGGTTAAGGATGTATTTAATAAGGAATCCGGTATGTTAGCCTTATCCGGTATTTCTTCTGATATGCGTCCTATTGAGGAAGGCTATTTCAAGGGCGAGCCTAAGTGTGTATTAGCCTTTGATATGTATGCTTATCGTTTAGCTAAGTTCATTGCTTCTTACTATGTACCTTTAGGACATGTTGATGCTATTTCTTTTGCCGGTGGTATCGGTGAGAACAGCGACATTATCCGTAAGATCACCTGTGATCTCTTAAAGGAGACTTTTGGTCTTGAGATTGATGATGAACTTAATGCTAAGTTCATGGGCTTTAAGGGCAATGGTTCTGGCAAGATCTCCACTGAAAATTCTAAGTCTGCTATCTTTATGATTCAGACTAACGAGGAGTTGATGATTGCTCGTTCTGCTATGAAGTTCGTTAAATAATAGCTATTCTTGCAAACGCTCTCTGTGTAATCTAATATAGAGAGCGTATTGTGAAATCAGATCCCTGTATGGTCACATACAGGGATTTTTAATTATATAGAGCAGATGAATAATAAATCCCCGCGTAAATATCCAATTGTTTTAAGTGACGTTAAAGCCAACCCTAGTACTAGTTTTTGGCGTGGTTATCGTCAATTTTGGCCTTTTTTAAAACCTTATGCATGGATTGCAGCTTTAGGTTTACTATTAACTATTCCAGTTGGCGCTTTAGATGCTGTAGTAGCATCATTCCTAAAGCCCTTTATGGATAAGGTTATGGTATCTCAAGATAAAAGTTTTGCCTATTATGTACCTTTATTTATCATAGGCTTTTCTGTAGCTCAGGGCCTGTTTTTATATTGTTCAGCATATGTAAATTCATATGTTGGTAATCGCATTGCTATGGATGTGAAGTTAAAGCTATATAACAAGCTTATAAATATGAATACTTCTTTCTACAATGCAAATAATTCAGGTAGCGTGATTTTCCGTTTTGCAAGCGATCCCGATCTAGCAACTACAGGATTAATTTCTAATATTCGTTTATTTTTAACTAAATTTTTCTCCTCAGTTTCCTTAGTAGTAGTACTTATCTACAATTCTTGGCAATTGTCCTTTGTGGCTTTAGGAGTTTTATTATTACTCTTTGTGCCGATGCAGATTGTACGTAAGCGTGTAAAACAGATTGTAAATCGTACTGTTGGTGCTAACTCTAAGGTTATGACTTTATACAATGAGACCTCTCAGGGTAATCGAGAGATTAAATCCTTTAATTTAAAAGGACAAATGTTTAAGCATTTCTCTGAGACTATGAACTATCTTTTCCGTCTCAATATGAAGATTGTGCGTGATACTAACTGGTTAGCTCCGGTTATGCATTTGATTACAGCTTTTGGTGTTGCAGGTGTATTGTATTTCGGTTTACACCTCATCATGATAGGAGAGATTACCTCAGGTGGTTTTGTGGCCTTCTTAGCTGCTCTTATCATGCTATATACCCCAATTAAGAGTATTGGTAATAACTATATCAGTGTGCAACAGGCTTTATTGGCTTTAGATCGTATCTATCAGCTTTTAGAAGAGCATAGCTATGAAAATGAAGATGATAAAAATAAAGATAAGCTTTCTGATATCAAAGAAGAAATTTTATTTAATAAAGTACATTTCTCCTACACTGATGAGCGTGAAATCTTAAAGGGCATTAGTTTTAAGGTTAAAGTTGGAACTAAGGTGGCCTTAGTGGGAAATTCTGGAGGAGGTAAGACTACAGTCTGCTCCTTAATTCCTAGACTTTATGATTTAGATTCAGGTGAGATAAGCATTGATGGGCGTAATATTACAGACTTTAGTTTAGACTCTTTGCGCTCACAGGTTGCTATGGTATTTCAGGATAATTTCCTCTTTGAGGGTACTATCCGCGAAAACTTAATGTTTGGGCGCATGGATGCTAATGCTGATGAAATTGATAATGCAATAAAGAGTGCTTATCTTGATGACTTTGTCTATAGTCTGCCACAGGGATTAGATACAGTGATAGGTGAGCGTGGTTTATTGCTCTCAGGTGGACAAAAGCAACGTCTAGCAATTGCCCGAGCAATTTTAAAGAATGCGCCATTAGTTATTCTTGATGAGGCTACTTCGGCTTTAGATAATAAGTCAGAAAAAGTTGTACAAAAGGCCTTAGATAAATTGATGGAAGGTCGTACTACTATTGTGATTGCGCATCGTTTATCGACGATTATGGATGCAGATAAGATCTTAGTTATTAATGATGGTCATATTGTAGAAGAGGGTAACCATCAAGAGTTATTAGCTTTAAATGGAGCTTATGCGGTTTTATATAACTCTCAATTTAATAAGACTCATAAGCAAGACTAAATTATTCAAAGAAAAAGCCTCTTTTAATGAGGCTTTTTTGTGATAAGTCATTTAAAAATTAAATATTTGTTTTTTCCCTCACCATAGATAGCTTTATTTAGTTTAATCATCTCTCCATCTTTAAATCCCTGAGTAAAGGCAAGTTGTTCCTCTTTGTTTGCCGTTCTTTTTCGTGAAATTTGTTTTTTAAGATGGGGATATTTAGTGTTTACAAACTCTAAGAGAGCTGTTGGTAATGTAATTTCCTGAGGAGTTAAATTTGCGCATATAGCTTGAAGAAAGCCAATTAAATAGGTATCTGTTTGGCGTTTTAAGACGTAGTTTTGACGAGCAAGATTGTTTTTTAAAAGTAACTTTACAAGTTTTAGTGGGTAGATTTTAAGAAGAGACGCAAAAGCTGGGTTATTTAGCTCTTTATCCTTTTTTAAAGTTTTTACATAGGCTTTTTTCGCATTAACTAAAGTCCTATCTAAAAAGGTAAAGATATATTTGACCTGTAATAATGATGAGTTATCACCAATAAAGATCAGTTCTTTGGGAGTTTGTTTTGCTAAAACATAGCAAGGTGTTAACTTTTTGATTATATAGGCAATTAAAAGAGCAATCTCTTTGTGATTAATTCCTCGAGAAAAATTTAAAGATAATTCACTAAAGATGCGGTTATTTAAATCTTGAAAATCTAGTTGATGCATTTGCATCAATTTGTGTGCACGTTTTAGTGCTAAAGCCGCTTCGTGAGGATTTGAGCTTTTAGAGAGTGCTAAGAGTTTTGTGATTTGATCTATATACTTATTGCTCATCTTTGATGATATTTGGTAATAAAAAGTCTAAAGACAAGAAATTTACACTGTACATAGTAAGGCTAAAATGGGGCTTTTTATGAGATAAAAAACAGGAGAGTTAAACTCTCCTGTCTTTAATTTTAGCTCTTAGATTGTAAATCTTTGGAATTATTTACAATTACGGCGGTACGCGCAGGGATAGTAATGCTCTTACTTGAGGTTAGCTCTTTTAAGAATTTCTTTTCAAATTCTTCACTAGTACGAGTAGCACCATAGCATTGTACGGATAATTTCTCGCGGGAGAGCATCTCATAGAGGGCTTCTAAACCTTCACCATGATCTACACGTCTGACATTGCGTCCTGAAAGCGGGATCAAGAGCGTCTCGCCACTATCGGCAGTATCGTCATCGTGACAATCCTCTGGCATATACATAGCAGCTAAAAGCGGGAAGAGCATGGAGCCTTGTTCGATTTTGACTTGAGTTCTTGAAACATTAACAAAAACAATAGAGAAACGATTGTCATAAACACGGATAAAGGCAAAATGAGCGCCACCGGCATTGATAAAGAGCATTGAGCCACGAGATAGAGCCGGATTTTCTCTACGAGTTGCTGCAAGTGTGGAAATACAGGCCTGCACATCAGCACTATTAGGGCTGGCATGATGATTTTGTAGAGCTTTAAAAGGAATCAATGAGCGCGGACCAATCTCATAGTTTTCAATGACATCGCCTAACTCATCACCCTGATAGATACAAGGGATACCACGCCAGGTAAATAAGGTAGCGAGGGCAACTAAATAGAGGTATTTATCACCACCGATAATAGAATAAAAGCGCGGTAAGCGATCGTTATCTAATTGATTGACCATGCACAACTTCACCTGTTGTGAGACGCCTACAGAATATTCTTCGCAGGTACGCTTTAAATCCTCACCTGTATATGGTGTCGGTTCACCAATTAAGTTGACACCGCCGAAGAAAGCGCGAATAGGGCCTATGAAGCCTGTATAGTTGATACTGCCATCAACATTGCCAGGGTTACAGATAGCATAACGAGCATCTGAGGAGAAATAACCGAGCATGAAGGCATCAATATGTGTCCGACGTACAACTTCGCACATTTGTTGCAAGCGCTTGAGGTTATTTCTAGCATTGCCATTATCACCAACCTGAGAGGCATCATCGATAACCCAACCATCAATACCATATGGAGGGCGAGTCCATTTACGAATAACGCTGTTCTCACCATCAAACATAGCATGACAGGTAGCATAGTTGGAGTAATCTAATTTTGGATAATTGGCCTTGCCGTCAGAGCAATAAGGCTCACCTTCAGAGGTAAATGTATAGAATTCGCGGAAAGGCGAATCCTTATGATGTAAAGCCCCCTTACCAGTACGCTCCTGACGGTCAAACCAGGGGTGAGTATCGGCGGTATGATTGAAAGTACCGTGTAAGATAATCTTAATATCATAACCTAAGGATAAGGTTCTTAAGCGTTTTAAGGCACCATTACCACCAAAGTGAGGATCGACCATATCATAATCTTCAGTATCGTATTTATGTACAGAATTAGATTTGAAGATCGGTGTTAAATAGATACCATCACAACCTAAACGTCTTAAATAAGGTAGCATATCGCCAATGCCATCTAAATCACCACCACAATGGACCTCATCAAGATCTATATACTCAAATAATTTAGGTTTTACCGGAGCATCAGCATCCACACGGGTACCGTCAACATTAAAGTTTCCGCGTGAGGAGGCAAATTTATCAGGGAAAATCTCATATAAGATGAGATCTAAGGCCCATGTAGGATGGGTATTGAATAATTCAAAAGCAAAGCAGTGTTGTAAGAGAGGACGTTCACGCGACATGCCTAAGGAGCTGTACCAAACCACATCAATAATCTGCTTTTGATCATCTAAGAGAGCAATTTTAAAGGCATAACGCTGTAGATTAGCTCCACTATCGATGTTGATAGGGGTGACAAAGCGATGAATACCTGAGCTTGTGCCGGTGTAATCCATTGGAGTTCGCACAATTTCATGTTGCGGGAAGGTAGTTAAATGAATACGCAGTCTTTCATGATTAGCACCGCGCACGAAGAGCACGGCACTATTATGGGTGCGACCTGGGGCTGCACAGGTATGAAAACACTGAAATGGCAGACATGGGCGCAAAGATGTGGTGTTTTGGCGCATAGTACTCTTCCTTATGTTCTCTTACAATTTAGCTAAAGTATTTTTGACTATTTGATAAACTTCACCGACGCCTTGAATATTGACGCGTTCTTGTGGTGAGTGCGGGTTTAAAATGGTTGCACCTAAAGATACTAATTGTAAATTAGGAGCAGTTTTAGCAAAGGTTGCTGTCTCTAAGCCTGCATGCATTAAAGTGATCTTCATTTGTTTTAAGTTTAAATCTTCACAGGCATTTTGCATACAGTCAATAAGTGCATTATGGTCTGCTGATAACCAGCAAGCATGACGATGCTCAAAGGAAATTTCGACATTGTCTAATAATTGAGCGCAAGCTTCAATTTTTGAAATGATCTCATCTAAACCATTTTCTTTTAAAGATCTTGGCATCATACAGATATCGATACTTTGCTCAGTAGTTTTTACTGTGCCTAAATTAGCAGAAGTTTCGACAATGCTAGGATCGATGTCAGAAAATCTTTCAATGCCATGAGGAAGAGCTAAAAGAAGGCTTACTAATTCAAGACTTTGGGCATAGCTTAAGCATTCTTTAACCTCAGTTTCTTCAACACTTAATTTAGCGTCTTTCTCAATACGCTCATAGGTAGAGATAGCTTTACTAAAGGCTTTATTACATTCTGCTTTAAATTCTAATAGCTTGTCTTTAGGAAGATTTAAATAGACCATAGCCTTAGAGGGGATAGCATTTCTGATAATACCGCCTGTAAACGATGAAATAAAGAAATCAAAATCTTCACTTAATTCATTTAAGACTAAAGCTAAAATAGAAATGGCATTAGCACGACCTAGATGTATATCTGCACCACTATGTCCACCTAAAAAATCGTTTAAAGTTAATTTAATGCCCACACAGTCTTCAACTTTGATTTTTTCTGTTTTGAAGCTTAAATTAACATCACAAGATCCTGCACAACCTATATAAAGTAGACCGTTATCTTCAGAATCTAAATTTATAAGGTAATCGCCTTGAAGATCTTCACTATTTACGCCTAAAGCCCCTTTCATGGTGGTTTCTTCTTCAACAGTAAAGATGGCAGTTAAAGGACCGTGACTTAATTCTTTATCATCTAAAATTGCAAGTATGGTGGCAATACCGATACCGTCGTCAGCTCCTAAAGTAGTACCGTGAGCTTTAACAAAACCGTCTTCAATATAGGCATCTATAGGATCTTGTAAAAAATCATGCTCAAGATTATCTAAAGCTACCGGAACCATATCCATATGGGCTTGTAAAATAACTCTTGGGCTATTCTCACGTCCTAAAGAGGCATCAACTTTGATAATTACATTGCCACTTTCATCCTGAGCTACGGCATAGTTATGCTTATTAGCAAAACTAATTAAATACTCAGCTATTTGTTCTTCATGACCTGAAGGACGTGGAATTTGTAAAATATTGGCAAATTCAGACCAAACTTGTTTAGGCTCTAATGAGGCAATGCTTGCATTCATTTTAATTCTCCTAAAAATTTAAGCCTCAATTAAGAGGCTGAAACGGTAGAGCTATTAGCACTAGCAGGATTGTCCTCTTGAAGCTCATCAGTCTTCGATTTAGCTACATATATAATATTGAGAATTTGGCGTAACTGAGGATCACAAGCACAGTTAGGTATAATTTGATTTACTTTAGGAAGGTTAGTGGTTTCAAATAACTGCATCTCAGATTTTGTTTGTAAATTTTTATAAATTCTTTTCATAACGCTCAATTTTTCATAAAAAACTTCTTATATTATACCGTGCACTAACCTTTAAAGTTAGCCAAATTTTGTAATAGATTCTGTTTATTTGACAAAAATACGGTCAATATGGTCTAGGATTATAAAGTTATATTTTTTTTATCAAAATTTAGGCATACAAAACCATAAGAAGCTGCAGATTGTAAACACAATGTCTGCTATGAAAAACATCTGTTTTTTACATATACTGCTATACTAAAGCCATAAAAAAACAGGAACAACATAAGTTAAATGAAGCAACTTTAGCTACAGGCATTTGACTTCCTCCCCTTGCTAAAGCAAGGGGATTCCTACTGCTTAGATTACTACCTAGCTTCAGTTAATGATAAGGATAACCGCATAACCAAAGAGGGATTCCTACTGCTTAGATTACTACCTAGCTTCAGTGGGTTCGCAGTGCTGATC
>ERZ1673737.745-NODE-745-length-37145-cov-24.449151_pt1 | contig 37145 bp, 45 predicted proteins | sample MGYA00580211_ERZ1673737 | MGnify/ENA primary metagenome ERZ1673737 (study PRJEB41218, sample SAMN15661789) | gut metagenome | host: Homo sapiens | place: Canada: London | collected 2015-08-20/2019-03-30 | study: EMG produced TPA metagenomics assembly of... | reverse complement strand
ACCTCCGCAACCCCATGTTTTCACATAACTGTTGCGTTGACCAATTGAATCTACACGTGCCTTCTTCGGCATTATGGTTCGCTTCGCCGTGCAGCCAGGCAGACGACAGTACATAGACCTGACCGTTCGCCAGCTCGGCAGTGATGGTCATCTCATCAGACGAGGTGATTTTGCTCACCGGAAAATTCTTCGGCACCTTGAAGGTCCCTTTGACATAGGGCGCACGGTGAGTTTCCTTGCGGTCCACTGAACCGTCCAGGCCGATGATGTCATCATTGACCGTCCTGTTCATGGGCACCTCAATGCCGCCGGTCAGCGATAGCTGCTGACCGTCAATTTTGAAATAACAGGTTCCCCCGATACGGGCCATTATGCAGACTCCTCTGAATACTGAAGACGGAACTGGTTAACCACGGCAAAGACACGCAACTGGTTAACATAGTCAGGCGGGAACAGCGTGTTCAGGCGGTTCGGATCGCTGGCATCACGCTCCACAACCAGGTACTGCTTAAACAGTTCGTAGTTTTCCACGATCCCCGCACGCTCAAGCTGACGGTAGGTTGCCAGCAGTTCCCCTTTGATCACCGCCGGGGTGACAATCGCCTGACCGGGACCAAAGCGGGTACCGTCACTGGCAAGCTTGTGACGCCCGTACTTACTGGTAATGACGGATTTCAGTTTGCGCAGTACATACGCGCTGGTATGCAGTGTCTCACTGTCGAGGTAGCTGTTATCCGCAACCCCGTAAGCGTTTTTCCTGTACGTGGTGACATCACGCTGAATGCGCAGTACCCCGCTTTCGACATACGCCGTTGCCACGCCATGAGACAGCAGGGTCTGTTGTTCGGTCATCGTGAACCGTTTCCCCTTCGGCGCAGGCAGCATACCCACCAGCTCACCGGTCTGCGTGGGACGTGCCGGATCGTTGCGAATAAACACCGCTGCGCGGGCGGTACGGCTTGCCGCCAGTTCGTCGGCAGGCGTCTGGGTCTCTTTTTCGTACCCCGCCAGGGTAATGTGCTGCTGGTTAAACTGGTCACCTGCGGTCACCAGTTCTGACAGCGTGCCGATCTTTGCCGTATACACATGACCATACAGCTGACGCGCATAGCTCCAGCGACCGCTGGTATCGTTCATCTCGGTCACCAGCGTGTTAACGGAGGCCGTGTCGTTGAACGGCAGGCCGATATAATCAAACGGCTCATCCGCCATTGCAGCCACCGCGCCGGTGAGAACCGGAGCACCCGTTCCGGCGGTACCCGTCGCCACGGCAATCTGTACGCCCGCTGGCAGCACTTCGCCCCCACCAAAGCCGTAGTAATTGAGGCTGACAGGAATTTCATTCCCGCAAAGCCCCTTATGACGCGCGGTCAGTGTGACCACACCTGCCGAAGATGAAGCCGTAAACGGCAGGGCCGGAACGGCATTGATGGCATCTTTGATACTGCTGGCAATCGTCGTGACGTTATCGCCGTTGGTCACCGGAGCCTGCACGCGGGTACGTCCCACATAGACATTCACCGTGCCGCTTTCGGTTGCTTCCCCGGTCACCGTCAGCGTAACCGTTGCCGCCGCGCCTGTGGCTTCCGGAACGGCAATCACATACAGCTCACCAAACGGGTCGGTCTGGCGATAAGCCTCGACCATACGCGCCAGCTGACTTCCCGCACCACAAATCTGGCGTGCATAGTCTGCCGACGGCATCAGCACCAGACTGTTGGCAACAATCTCTGCACCGTTACTGGCATGACCAATCAGCAGCGATGCTCCGCTGTCCTGTGCAGTATTCGCCGCCTGGTTATCCATTTCCGCATAAAACAGCGGAACCAGCGTATTCGACGGAATGGTGTTAAAGCTTATCGTCATCGGTGTTCACCTTTTTATTCACGCGCCGGATATCACCCGCTGCTTCACGGCGCAGCCAGTAGTTGTTCTCGTCAACATTTCGCCCTTCGGCGGGCAAAAGGTCGCTGCGGGCAGGGTCAGGCACTGACCGCCCTTTAACAGGTTTCACAAACATGAGGATCCTCAGGAAGGAATGGTTATTTCTGTGTGATGTTCGATATCGCCGTCAGGCCCGTTACCTGGATCGAGATAATCAACATCAATCGCCAGCGTTTGCAGTTCATCCAGACTGTTCAGATCATCCTGCTGGCGGGTATCGTCTTCAGTCAGCTCGCTGATGACCGAAAAATCGAACTGATAAATCAGCTCATGACGATTCAGATCCAGCAGCGTGCCGCCGTCATAGGTAATCGGGTTACCGCACGCCTCCGGGTTCCAGCCCAGCAGAGCCTTAAAGAGCATCTGCCGGACATCGTCCACCACATCATACGAGGCAAACTGACCGCGCTCATCACGCCCGTTACTCAGTATGACAACCACGGAGAAACCCTCTTTCAGCGCCTGCCAGTAGTCGGTCTGGCTTTTGTTTTCTCCCGGAGAATCATCACCCGGTACAACATATGCCGCCGGGAGTTTCAGCTTTCCGACCTCCGGCAGATTTTTGAACTGGGCCGCACCTGCAACCCGGTTTTCAAAATACGGACAGCGGGCACGCAGTGCAGCAATAACAGGCGTCAGTTTCATCTGTGTCGTCGCTCCGGCTTCAGTGATTTACGCAATTCCCGCGCCAGAAAATAGCGTGTCCAGCTGCGGTTCTTTTCAAGCGTTTCCATCATGAAGTTATTACGTGGAGCCAGTCGCCAGCCGCTGCCACCGGATGCACCACGATGATGGCTGCGACGACGCTTTGCCCCTCGCCTCACGCCATAGAACAAAAAAGCCGGATAAAAATCACCAGTGATACGGCGGTTTCCCTCTCCATTACGCTGGTTAGGGGCTATACGTGCCATAAAACCAGGGCGATGTTTACTGGCTCTGGGTACCATGTAACCAATCGAACGAGCCAGGCGTCCGGTCTGATAACCGGGGTTTTCACCCGGTGCCGACCGCGCACGGCGCATCACCAGCCGACGGGCATCACGCATATGACGCTGACCAATCGTGACAAACGCCCGCCGGACACGGGCGCGGTTAAAGCGCATCTCCGTGGGCTGCTGAAAATCAACGTGCAAAAAGGAAGTCGCCATTGCTGCCTCCGTGACTCTGCCTACATTCGCCCAGCTCCGTACACTCCAGCAGCAGAAAGCGCCGCGCTCCGTTCAGATCGCGCTGACGTTTCACCCGGTACACACTGTCACCGCAGACCACCTCATAATCAGAGGTGATCCCCCGGCGGTAACGAATGGTGATGTAATGGGTGATGGCGTCTCCGGTCTGCGCGGTTTCCTGCCAGGTGGTGGCACTGGTCTGGATAACCTTCGCCCATGTACTGAACGCAACCGGGTATTGAGGCTCCACGCCAAAGTTATCTGCGGGCATATCCACCCGCTGGCGGATCAGGACGCGTTTATTCAGTTCACCGGGGTCCGGCAGAATGTAGGTTGCGCTGGTCTGTGCCTGGCTAATTTTCATTGCGGAAAGTACCTGTACGGGCTGACAAGCCAGCCAAAACTCTGCGGCATGTCGAGTTTCTCCACTTCCGTAACCGACGAGCGGTTTTCGTAAAAGTGGCTGATAAGCATCAGCATCCCAAGACGAATATCATCCGGCAGGTGCAGCCCGTCCGGATCGCTGTCCGGAATGGATTCATCCGGTGCATAGAGCTTCCGGTTCAGATACGTTTCCGTCCGCTTTTGCGCCGCACAGGCCAGCAGTTGCAGATGGCGGTCATCGGCATCGAAATCCTCATCCAGCCGGAGTTGGGCTTTAATCTCTTCCAGTGTCAGAAGCATTCTCATCCCTCTTTACTGGCCGTGGCTTTTTCTCTTTTGCCGCTTTACTGCTTTTTGCACTGGTTCCGCGCTCTGCTAACCCGGCCTGAAGTGCAATCTCCTGCACCCGGGCAGGAAGCGCCCCGTCGTCATACTCACCGGCCCGAATGACCTCAACACGCATACCGTCCGGTGACCATTTAAGATCTTGTTTCAGGATCATGATTCTTCACCCTTCAGAACAGGGGGCGCGGAACCGCGCCCATGAGCGATTACTTCTCTGCAATCTTCAGCAGTTTGATGGCCTGCGAATCGACCAGCATTCCGCCGGTGCGCTTGGTGGTATAAAAACCGACAAACGGTTTATTGGTGTACGGGTCACGCAGAATGCGGGTGCCGATACGGTCAACGATGGTGTAACCCCGTTTGAAGTTACCAAATGCGATGGCTTTCGCATCCGCAGCAATATCCGGCATCTGTTCGTTTTCAGCAATACCGTACCCCAGCAGAGAAGAAGGCTGCCCCAGTTCCAGCCCCGGACGCCACAGATAGTTACCCTCGTTGTCTTTCAACAGACGAATGGCAAACAGGCTGTTGTTGTTCATCATGAACTTCGCGCCAGTGCGGTGTGCCTTACGCAGCGTGTAAATCAGTTTGATAATGGCGTCTGCGGTCACCGCAGTCGCTTCGCCGGATACAATATGCTGAAGTTTGCCGAACGCCCGGACCTTATCGGTTTCATCAGTGGATTCATACGCCAGGAACCCTTTCGGCTTCTTGGTGCCATCGCCTGAGGTAAAGGCAATTTCTTCCTGTTCGGCAAATTCGGTTGCCAGCTCGCTGTTGATCCATGCTTCCACGTTGAAAAAGGCATCATCCAGCATTTTCTGGGTGGCCTGCGGGTTACCGTAGATTTCCCCCATGAAAGGTTCAATCAGGCCCAGTTTTGAGGTGGCAGTCTGGGAGCGCGCGTCAGTCTCGCCAACCCATCCGGAAGCCGTGCCGCCCAGATTCACCAGTTTTTTGTAGTCGGAACCACCAATGGTGATCACCGTGGCTTCCTGACGCATCACCACTTCATCTTTCAGCAAGGTCAGAATGTTGCGATCCAGCGCTTCCGGCACGGCATAGCCGCCGTCTTCATCGGTGCCCACCTGTAATGCCTTGCGCTCCAGATCGCGCAGACCATCTTCACGGCCTTTACGCAGGAAGCCCACAAACGCTTCTTTATGCTCGGTGGTCAGTTTATTTTGCGCACCACCTGCCGGACGTTTCAGCTCAAGCAGCTCTTTTTCAAGATCGCTTTTGAGATTTTCCAGCTCGCTGAGTTTTCCGTTCAGGGTTTCCACCTGCCCGGCAAGTTTGCCTTTTTCCTGCTCAATCGCCTCAACGCGCTTGTCGTTCTTTGCTTTGAAGTCGTCAAACTTCTGCTGCAGCTCCTGCGCGACCTGTTCGACATCTTTAATATCAACCGCCATCGTATTTCTCCTGATTAGAAGTTCAGATTTTTCAGTGCATTCAGTGCAGAGCCCACATCCTCAGCGTCGCGCAGGGACAGTGCGCCATAGCCCCCGGCCATGAATGCTTTGGCCTGGGTACGGGAGAGTCCGACATCACGCAGGACTCTTTCGATTTTTTTCTGTTCGGGGATTTCCCCGCGGGCCAGTGCGTTCTTGACGTCGCTGATCCGCGCCTCGTCGTTAGACGGGAACGTCACCAGGCTGACTTCCCAGAGGTCGATTTCTTTCAGCAGAAAGGCTTCTTTGCTCCGGTCGTATTCCCAGTCTTTCAGGACGTACCCAATAGAAAGGCCGGTTAACGAACCGGCCTTCATGTGTGCATGTGCGCGTTTTGCGAGGGGATCATCATCAATAAGCAACCGTCCCCTGACGTAAAGCCCGACATCGTCTTCCTTCATTTCGGTGTAAACACCGATGGGTTCATCCATGCGGTGCTGCCAGAGCAGCGCAGGTAACGCTTTTCTGTCACTCCACGCCCGCAGGGAAGCAGCAAATGCCCCGGACATCACCACATCATCGTGGCTGTCCTTTACACCAAAGACGGAGCCATACCCTTCAAACTCACCGGAGTCACTGACAGATTTCAGACTCAGCGGTACATCAAGACGTTGTTTCGTCTGCATTGGCGTTATCCTTCTGCTTACCGGCTTTACTGCCATCGGAGGGTTTCGTGGTCATGTTCATCGGTGTGAGATAGACATCACCACCGGGTCGTGGATTCATATCTTCCAGGTCGCGGCAGTCATTGGGAGAGTAAATTCCCCAGTTGATCCCGGTGGCGTAGGCTTCAAAACGGGACTTCATATCCCCGCGCAGTAACGCCCCGGCGTTAAATTTGGCGTAATAAACGCCCTGCTTACTTTTTCGTACCAGTCCGGTGTTGATCCGCTGTTCGATGCGGGTCAGATACGGCACCAGTGAATAGTTGATAAATCCCAGCCCCAGCTCTTCGATATTGTTGAAGGTGGCGCGATCGGTGTTCTGCACCATGTGCAACGGCACCCGGAACAGACGACAGATTTCTTCAAGCTGAAACTTGCGGGTTTCCAGGAACTGGCTGTCCTCGGCGTTCAGCGCCATCGACTTCCAGTCCAGCCCCATCTCAAGGATCATCGGGCGGTGAGCATTGCCAAGCCCGGTGTGACGCTCCTCAAAATCTTTCTTCAGGCGCTCATAAGCCTGATCTGACAGCGTCTGCTCTGTACGCAACACACCCGACGTCACCGCGCCATTGCTGAACAGTCTGGCCCCGTGCTCTTCGGTCGCTGCCGCCAGCGATATTGCCTCGCGGGCATAGGCGATGGGATTCAGCCCCACCAGTCCGTCCAGCGTCAGCGTGCGCACATGCCAGATATCCTTCTGGCTCAGTACATCCGTGGAGCCATCCGGGAATGTGACCTGATAGACCGGCTCCCAGCTACTGTTAAGCTTCGGTACCACACAGCCGGGATCGACGGGCAGCAGTTCAGCCACTTCGCCAAATGCTTTCACTTTGTAGGCGTAAAAGTTTCCCCGCAGGCACAGACAGGTGACCACCAGCTCCCAGAACTCCTGCGGCGTCATATAGCCATTGGGATGCGTGGAGATCAGCTTATGCAGACGTTCGCCAGCGGCTCTCTGCTTCAGACTGCCGTTCAGGTGATACAGGTTGCAGGGCAACATCCCGACCGACTCCGCCAGCACCCTGACACAGGAAAAAACCGCCGTCAGTCGCATGGCCCGCTGGCTGCTGATCTGCTTTCCGGTATAGGTGTCGTAGGACAACCCGATAGCATCCGCCAGCTCTGCTGGCGTGGTCACCGGTGCGTCACTTTTTCGTTGAAATAATCCCGAAAAGAACACTATTTACCTCCGCCGACAGACGACTGTGTACGGTCGAGATATCGCGCCACCAGCCACGACCAGAACAGACACAACGCCCCGGCAACAACAAACCCCGCCGGGGGATAAATCAGCCAGGCACCATACGCCAGCAAAAGCGCCCCCAGCACGCCCACCAGAGGCGCGAGAATCAGCATGATCATAATTACCTCAGTTAAAGCGAGCGGATCCCATAGGACTCAATGTGGTCAGACAGCGTGTCTTCTTTCTCGTACAGCATGGCTCTGCCAACCGCCATAATCAGCGCAACTGCACCATCGATTTTGTTTTCCGCCTGCTCTTTGACGGGCTTCACTAAATCATCGTTACCCGGAATGGTTTTGCCGACCACATTGCCGATACACCAGGTCATGATGGGATTGCCGTCATGATGAAAGCGTCCCGATTCAATCGCTGCCTCCAGCTCTTTCATCGGGTCGGACATATTGGCGAAGTTCTGGACGATAGTAACGGGATTCAGGTCTTCATCAGCAAGGTCATGTGACAGCCCGGTCGCTCCGAAAGGGTCGATGGGTGACTCACTGACCGGGCTGATTTTGTTCGCCGCTTTGGCCTCTTCGAGGATGTAGCGATAATCCACCTCTGCACCATCGGTAACGGTCAGAACGCCCATTTCCACCCATTTCTGAAAGCGTTCGGCTGTCCGGCGATCTTCATTTTTCTCGACGCTGTACACCGTGTCATACGGTACCCAGAAACGCGGGGCCACACTGTAGTAATGCGTTTTACCGTCAATCTCGCGGGTATAAAGTCGCGCCATGCTGTTCATATCCAGCTTACGCGCCAGGTCAAAGGCCAGAATGCACGGCTGCCCCTCGAACTGCTCAAGAGTCAGTGATTTATCCTCGCAGCTCTGCCAGCTCACCAGGTTGAAATACGCCGAACGCGCCGACACCCAGATATTGAGGTGTTTTGTTTTAAAGACGTTTGCCAGACGGGCGTTATTTTTCGCACGCTGCTGCTGACTTAACAAAAATTCGCGATAAACCGACACGCCAATATTTGGATTGGCTTTTTCCAGCACCTGCGGGTCGGTCCAGTCGTCACCTTCATCAACGGTATAGATGATCCCGAACAGTTCATCGTTAGGCACCGAGCCGTTGAGCATCTCGATGACTTCCCGCCGCTTGTCGTAGCACGGCCCCTCAATGTTGTACCCGGCGGTGGTGATGGCCCACATCAGTGGCTGACGTCGCGCCCCCATCCCGGTAAGCATTGTGGTATAAAGCGCATCGGTGGCATGCTCGTGATATTCATCAACCACGGCACAGTGGGGTGATGAACCATCACCTGGGTTGCCGATCAGCGGTTCAAACCGCGCGCCATCCTCCGGACGGTTCATGTTTGAGGCGTTAACCTCAATCCCGAACGCTTCCGTCAGCATGGGTGTGCGTTTACACATCAGTCGCGCCGGGCGAAAGACTTCCCACGCCTGTTTCTCTGTCGTGGCACCGGAATACACTTCCGCGCCAAACTCGTTATCACAGGCAAAACAATACAGGGCAACACCGGCAGAGATTGCTGATTTGCCGTTCTTACGGGGGATTTCGGTGTACACCTCCCGGAAGCGGCGCAACCGGGTGCCTTTATTGACCCAGCCAAACGCACAGCAGATCACAAATAGCTGCCACGGCTCCAGCGTGATGGGCATCCGTTTGAATGCCCACTCCCCCTTGGTGTGCGGCAACAGCTGAATAAATTTCGCGGCCCGTTCAGCCAGGTCCTTGTCGAAGCGGTAACGAAACGACTTACTTTTTTCCGCCATCAGGTCATCAAGATGGCGCTGGCAGGCCTGAATCACAAACTGGCAGGCAACAATCTTTCCGCGCACGACATCCCGGGCATACTGATTTGCAGCATTTACGTTGGGGTAAGATTTCCGGCTCATGATTCGATGATTTTCAGAAACGGGTTAGTGGCTTTCTTCTTCCCCGCCAGGCCAATCAGACGCTGGCGGCTGCTGGGGTCGAGTCCGAGCATTGCCCCCGTACTGCTCATCTCGGACTCCTGTTCTTTTTTGGCAGTCAGCTCCGGATTTTTGACCATACCGCCCATTGCACCGGTGATGGTGTTGCCCTGTCTGGCAATATTTTTCACGGCACGTCGCCAGAACTCGTAGGCCACGCACCACCGCTCAAGCACCGCAAGGTCAGTCACGCACAGCAGGCCCTGACCGCAGAGTTCTTTAGTTGTCAGTTGCCACATGATCGTAGCGAGAGGGAGATCTTCTTCAGCGAACCACTCCGGTGGCTCAACACCTTTGATGGGCGTAAAAACAGGTTCATCTTTATTCAGGGCTCGCTTGCCGGGGTTTCCGGCCAGCGCCTTGCGCGCCGTTGGCTTGGGGCGACGCCCGGAACGCCCCGCCGTTCCAGCCATATGCGGCACTCCTGGTTAAATTTCATTTTTCGCGGGTATAAAAAAACGATGGGGCGGGCAGTCCGGAAGACGTCAGGTCACAGAGATTTGACCCGCCCCTCCCCTCAGACAGTTGAGAATTATTATCACTTAAGTCGTTCACGGGCCGTCTTCGCCTTATGACACGGCCAGCACAGACTCTGCAGATTACAGTCGGCATCAGTGCCGCCATGCGCTTTAGGGATGATGTGGTCAACGGTTTTCGCCTCACGCACCACACCAGCACGCAGACATAACTGACACAGGCCTTTGTCACGCTTCAGGACACCCGCGCGGATACTGTCCCACTTCGAACCATAACCGCGCTGATGACGGGATTGTCCTGGCTTGTATTGCTTCCAGCCCTCGCTTTTGTGGCTTTCGCAATAGCCTGACGGATCAGTCGTGGTATTGCGGCAACCGCGAAAACGGCAGGCTTTTGGGGTTCGTGGTGGCATTTATATCCCCTCTTTGGTGCACGCTTACAATGCGTAAAAAAGCCTCGCATTAGCGAGGCTCGTTTATATCTTGAAGGTGAATACTTATTGTCTTATCTATCCACGGGAAACATTAAGATTATTACACCCGTTAGTTGGGAAATAAAACAAAATGCAGGTGGTTTATTTATTCTTTGCTGATTGCTTTCTGAATGGCATCGGCTAATGGTTCAATTAAGCCAATAGCTGCTTTTAATTCCTGTTCAAATTTTGCACTTGTAGCCTGACCACCTGCAGAAGAAAGTGAGGCCTTAACTAATTCAAGGGCAGCTTGAACAGCTATAACCCTCTGTTTTTGAGCTTGAGTTACAGGCTGAGCACCTATTCCTGAAGGGAAATAATTCTCTAACATTACAACCTCCGTATTAAAAAGTGAGGTTACACATTACCCTTAAGATTACTCTTAGTGAAGAGGTATCTCATAATTATCACCCTTACCAATAACGCTTGATGAAATTTGTAATGGACTGGCTCTTATTTCAACGCAACCACTTACCGCGCGCCAGATGCTTAACCTCAAACATTAGCAATGAGATGTTTAATCTGAATCCACTCCAGAAGTAATCACCACTCTGTCTACAGGGCCTGATGTGAAGGATGATGAGTAAAATTATCGCTATCATCGAAGGCATTGCGTCCTGATGTACTCCTGCAGGTAGTTAACCTGTGCGGTTATCCTGTCGATTCCACTTCGGAGACGGTAATAATTGAGTTCAGCATCTGCTGTAAGTCCTGGGCTTTCTCCATCGCCCATGCCGCTGGCTCTGGTCGTTGATTTTGCACAGGTGGCGGCGACTTGCAGGCGCTTACGCCCAGAAGAAACATCAGCACGGAGACTTTCGATAGTCGCGTTAGCATCAGCAAGCTCCTTTGTGTATCTGGCGTCAAGTTCTGCTACGTCACGTTGACGCTTCTGCATATCAGAGATAGTCGCCATAGCCGAATCTAATGCCATAGCATTCTCATCACGCTGCTTTTTGTATTCGATGGCTTTGCTGTGGTAATAATTTGCTGAACAGATAAAAGAACCAATGACAGTAACGAAGAATGCAGCGATAACCAGCTTATAGCTCAACTTCATTTACCACCCCGCCAGCCTCTTTGAATCGGGCAATCAGGTCACCGATTTTATGTTCATACTGACCGTAACCAGCGCCCGGCAGTGAAGCCCAGATATTGCTGCAACGATCGATAGCCTGACGAATATCGCCGCGATCAATCATCGGTAAAGCGCCACGCTCTTTAATCTGCTGCAATGCCACAGCATCCTGGCTTTTTGGAGAGAAGTCTTTCAGCCCAAGCTGCTTGCGGTAAGCATCCCACCAGCGTGAAAGAAGTTGATAACGGCCTGCAGCTGTTGATTTGAGTTTGGGGTTTAGCGTGACAAGTTTGCGAGGGTGATCGGAGTAATCAGTGAAGAGTTCACCACCGACAATAATATCATAACCGTGGTTACGTGTCGGTTGTCGCCCGTTATCCGTTCCTTCTGACCATGCCACCATATCGAGGAAAGCTTTACGCTGAGGATTAAGATTTTGCATTTTTCACCCCTGTCAGTCGTTCCCAGAAGTACGTCAGTGCAACCGAACCCATCGCACCACTAATCCCCGCTGTCGCGAGAATCATGTAAATACTGAATCCACTTTCGATGCTGATCAGGCCACCAATAACACCGGTGAATCCTGATACCACTATCTGAGCCAGAGCATTTATCCAACACCACGTTGCTTTACTCTGCTTCACATCTATCAGGTAGCGGACCAGACCGCCCCAACCTGCGATGATCAGCAAAACGAGCCAGAACGCTCCAGCAAGATTCTCTTTTTCGTGCATATGAATAGCCGCAGTTTCGCCTCCGACAGAAAATCGGAGCGTGAAATGATATGTTGATTTATTATTAATTCGAAAATTACATTCTAATTCATCAGGCATTGATGATTTTATAATAATAAAGGCCGTTCGTTACGGCCTTTATTATTGATATTTATTTTACATCCCAAGGTAGTTCCTCAAGAGAGAAGACTAATTCATTATCAATGATTTCGTATTCTGCATAACCTTCAACCTCTCCTGAGAAGTTATTGTCAACGCATCCTTCATAATAGCTATATGGTGCTATAAAGTGAAACCCATATTCATCTATCTCTGTGATTTCAAAATTGTAGTAATCGTAAGAATATCGAATATCATCATCAGAAATAGAACTAAGTACATAGTTATTAAATTTATCGGAATGCTTAACGATAAGCTCTGACAACGCGTCAAGATTCTCTGGAGAGATATTTCCTAACGGTAATCTGTACTCAACGGCATTAATCATACAACCTCCTTTTTAACTGATATGAGGTTATATAATGTGTTTCAGTACAAGTAAATAAAAACCCGCTCAACAGCGGGTTCGTGAAAATTATCAACGGCAGACATACAAAGCCCATCGTTGAGAAAATCTTATCCATATTTTTTGAAAAATGCAAGCTTCATGTCGCCATCTTCGGCGAAAATCACTTATCTCGTCACCTTTCTCAATTGCGTTTCAGCATATGCTTCTTCCTGCCAGCACTTTGTTACTAGTTTATCAATTACGTCTGCATATCCTTTGTACCACTGATAATCAGTCAGGTCTGGAACCAGCTTCTGGACATGACGTCGTGCCAGTGTAGTTGGTAAACGGCTAAACCGGTTTCCATTGCAACGCCCACAAATCTTATAAACAGGCGTGCCATGAAGCCGGGTCCTTTTTTCATCCAGGACAATACCTTTACCCTTACACCCTCTGCACGCTGTGCTGACTTCTCCCTTACCATGACAATGCTGACATAGTTCCTTCACCCACTCTTCCTTGATAACAGATTCCCCGCTTCTGGAGTGTTTCACCACCTCGCGCAATACATTATGAAATCCAGTACCAGCACAATGCTCACAGCGAGCCTTACTTGCCGCAGACCTGGAATAATCAGCAAAGGCAAAATTCACAAGGTAAGGGATGATCTGTAACCGGATTTCTTCACTCAATTTGTTCAATGTCGGGTTATCCAGTGCCATCGCGTAATTGAGCAGACCTTCAATCGCAAACTGAGGATCCTGAACACCAACTTTTGCCAGGAATAAGGCAAACCCAAGCGGTGCTTTCGACTGCACCATCCCCTGCGCAGCCATCACATCCGTAATCGTTAAACCACCAGAGCCTGTCGCCGGTGCGTCATCGCTCAGTTTTGGAGATTTCGGGGAGTAATATTTCGGTAAGGCTTCAAGGTTCATGCTCGTTCTCCACTTACGCCAGTACGCCTATTGCCAGCGCACGATCGATAAAACGAAATATCAGCTCCAGCTGGGAGCCATACTTCTCTTCAAATGCCACGGTATCCGCATGCAGCTCGTCGTGATGCTTTCTGCACAAAGGCAACACAAAGAGGTCATGCGCTTTTGTACCCATCCCACCCTGACCGTGGCCTATCAGGTGGTGGGGATCATCAGCAGGCTTTCCACAACATGCACACGGCTGTGTCTTAACCCAGCGCGTGTACTTTTCATTAACCCAGCGGCGACGTTTTGGGCGTAACATAAAAGACTCCGGCGACTCCGGATCCACTTTCAGCGCCAGCACCTTTTTCGCCTTATCCTGGATGATGCTGGTGGCAGGAACCGAAGGCACAAGGTCACTTTCCCGGGTGACAGACGGCACAACAGGCTTCGGTAATCTCAGTGCCTTACGGGCTGCACTTTCCGGTAAGGCATCCGCCAGGTCATTACGAATCAGCCACCAGCACAGTTCCGGCATTGTCACAACGTGACTGTCATCAAAACCGAGATCCCGACGCACAACAGACAACACCCAGCGGGCACAGTTATCCGTTGCCATTGATTCCAGCCGTTCCGTGAACTGATCGCGCAGCTGGTTATCGCAGTGCCAGCACAGACGGATCGCGCCCGGCGCGTGTCGCATTGTGGTCATGTTCTCGCTGTGCCAGTCGGAATGAGGCCACTGACAGCCCTTTTCACGAAGTAACCAGCTTTCAAGACATTCCACGCCACCAGCACGACGGATCACTGCCTCATTGCGGAACACGGCCCGAACGTCAGGATCATCCGCCAGCGGTTGTGATGCCGCCGGAACAGCACCACTGGCGAAAGATGAATAACGTTCCGGCTCAGGCTCCAGCAGGACACGCCCCTGCATAAACAGGGGCATCAGCTCTGAACCTGGTCTGAACAATACGATCCCCATACGCGGGGCAATTTCAGGGGTCAGTAGTGCTCTCACGGTCACCTCAATGAACGGTATCGAGCAGCTTTAACAGCTCAGGGAATCGGGATTCGAAGAAATGCGGCTGCGTCTCGCGCGGATTTGCAGGACTGGTGATGTTCTTGCCGAACATGCAGCCTTTCGCTGTCAGCGACCAGAATTTTTTGATGTTGTTAATCGCTGTACGGCTGTATCGTTCGCGCTGTTCGACGATCCCCAGCTTCGCCATCTGGTGATATGCCTGATTAGCCGTAAGGCGGATACCATACTGCTTCAGCAGTGCACTCAGTGACAGCGTGGGGCGGCTTGAGCCATCAGGCGCGTCAGCAGGAGCATCAATGGCATAGCGCGGTGCCAGATTCGGTAAGCCAACAGCCTCCTGAAGTTTCTGACAGGCTCCAAGCACTGAAGAGTTAGACAGATTTAACTCCCGGCGCATAAAGTCCAGCAGAATCACACCAGCCTGCATCTTGTCAGCAGCCTGTCCGGATAATTTTTCCGGTGCGCTGGTTACCATGTCGAAAGTACGGATCACCTTCAGATGGAATGACGGGCTGATCCACATTGCATAGGCATACACCAGTTCTTTGCAGACATACGTCCCCTGGTTATTTCCGCCACGAATAACGTTAACTGGCTCTATATTGACCGAGTTGCAAATCTGCAACTCGCTTATTAAACGCTCAGTTTGCTCATTGCGGAGCCAGAATGCAGGCTTATGCTTATCCAGAGAACCGGCAGCCCTGTGCAGATCGTTCAGGCTGTAACGCCCATAAGCATCACGACGAACTTCAATACCATCAATGACCATCAGATTATTCATACTTCGTTTCTCCTCTTAATCAGGCGGCTGCACCCGCCGTTTTCTCGTACTTACTGATAGTGATCTCGACCTTCCCTTCCGGGATAACCGGTCCCCACTCCACCAGCATTCTTTTCACCTGACTGTCGTCTTCCCACACACCCGCGTGGGTCAGGGCGTCAAACAGCGCCTTGTTATAGTTGTCCAGATCGCGGATCCGGTTATCCGGAGGAAACAACACGATCTCCACTGAAGCAGGTGCCGACGTTGGTTTTGGCAGACGACGTAACTGCTCAACTATTGCTGCACACGCCGCGCTCTGGAATTTGCGCCCCGCCGCGCTTATCAGGCTCTTACCTGCAAACGCCCCTTTGTTGGGGTGTCGCCAGTACGTGTTCACGCTGGGCGGGAAAGGCAGAATCAGCTTCATACTTTCAGACCCCTCTCATGTAACCAGTGGGCTGCACGCAGCCTGGCGTTTTCCTCACCGGCAAGCAGTGAGCGGATAATCCCGACCGCCTCGCTGTCGTCGTCCTTCACCGCGGTATGAAGCGTTATCCCCCGGGCCACACCACGCTTTATCGTGATGACGCCTTTTTTCTCCAGTGCGCGAAGATGCTCCACCGCTGCATTCACTGAACGATATCCCAGCATGGTTGCCACCTCCTGATTGGTTGGCGGAAAGCCACGCTCTTTCTGGTAAGAAATCAGCATATCCAGCACCTGCTGCTGGCATTGAGTTAACGTCGTCATGCCGCCATCTCCCTGACCAGTTTTTCCGCCTGCTGGCGAACCTGCGCCAGAAAGGCCTCACCACATGCCTCAAGTTCATCGCGCCCGATGTAGCTGATTGCCGGTCCCTTCCAGGTCTTGTCGAAAACAGCAATAGCACCAGCGAAGAAAGCGCCTGTCGGTACCTGCTTCTCGTCTTTCGGGATAAACCAGACAGGCAGTTCAAAACCAATACGCCCGCGAATAAAAGCAATATGATCTGCATTTTCCGGCCACCACACTTCGCTGGTGGCAGCTTTGATCAGGAAAACATAGCGCCCGCCTTTATCACGCATGGCACTGGCATGCTTCATGATGTAACGCATGCCGGTGATGTATTGCCCCTCATGCTGACTGGCGCGGCTGTATGGGGGATTACCAAAGGCAGCACCTTTAAGCTCCGCAAGACGTTCTGACCAGTCATGCGCCAGCGCGTTGTCTTCCGCCGTGTAATACGCGGCACATTTGGCGTTATCACCGTCAGTGAACAGATCCAGAACAAACGGGCCAAACAGGGTGTTAATTCCCCAGAAAATGTTGTCCGGCGTGCGCCACTGATCGCCCACTTCCTTCAGTTCATGGGCTGGTTTGTTCCGCAGTTCCACCAGCGCCTGGCAATATTTATTACTCATTAAGCCCCCACGTAATTCCCTGACAGATACCACTCTTCACCCGATGCAGCGCGCTTGCTGCTTTTCCGTAAGCACCGCTCACGACGCGCCAGAAAATTGTTTCGCTCTTGCTGGGAGTGGCTTTCACGGAATGCCGCCATCCACACCGTTGCAGCACGACGGTATAAGCCCCTGGACTCCAGTTCTTCCGCCTGGCGGGTCAGGCACAAAATCTCCCGCGGGTCGTTAGTGCCGACATAGAAATTGCGCACAGGTCTGGTTTCACGAACTGGTTGCGGTTCCGCCTCCTGCGCTCTCTCAGTCAGGCGCGGGAAATGTCTGCGTGTATCCCCTTCACAACGGTGAGCCACACGACCACTCTGACGTAACTTGCTTGCTGACTGCAGAACGCGCTGCCGTGAGTAACCTGCAAAAGCATCCGCAATGTCTCCGGAAGTACACCCCGGATGGGCTTCAATGTATTTCTGAACTTCATTCAAAAGACTCATGATCACCCCCTGAATCCTGCCGGGATCTGGCTGTAGTCCACGTTGTCGTAACTGGCTTTGAAGTACGGGTCTTCGCGTTTTTCGGTGTACGTGCTGACGGACGGCGATAAGCGCAGGGAAAGCTCATCCCATTTTTCCCGCAGCTTCGACGGGCTGAGCACGTTACGGCACCAGAACGGATCGCGGCTGACGCGGCTGTACATCTCGCAGATTTGTTTGTGAGTACGACCATCCTGCACACACATCAGGCGAATTTCGTTTGCCCAGGCTGTCCAGTTCGGTTCTTTGGGACGAACCACCTCGCCGTCACATTCGGCGGCCTGCTCGTACAGGGCGATGATTTTTTTCCAGAGCCACTGTGCGCAGGTCAAATCATCCTGCGTTCCCCACTGGCGCTTTTTAGGGCTGAATACAACCGCATCAGGATGGCGAGTTAAAAACTCCTGTTCAGCCGTCTGCGTGTCCGGTTGCGAAGCGTCCGGACGAGAAGTTTTTTTATCTGACGGATCATGTTTTGATTTTACTGACGGATCCCCGCCAGATTCTGACGGGTGAAAACCCGCTTTTTTGCCAGATTTCGACGCATCAAATTTTGACGGGTCAGATTTTGATGCGTCAGATTTTGACGGGTCAGAATCTGACAGTTGAGAAAATGCCGCTGCCTGAAGCTTCGCAACGTTAAGCTGATAAACATTCGACGCATTGCGGTTACCCTGGCGACGCGCCTTACGCGTTAACCAGCCTTCTGCTTCCAGCCGTGCGATAGCCGTTCTGACGGTACTCATCCCCGCGCCAATCTGACGGGCAATGGTTTCAATTGATGGCCAGCACACACCTTCGTCATTACTGAAATCAGCCAGGCGGGCCATAATTGCCACGCTGGATAATTTCATGCCTGACGCAGCGCAACCATCCCATACATAGCCGGTTAATTTAGTGCTCATGACCGACCTCTATTTCCCTGAATTTACGACGAAACTGTTCGAGCGGGCTGAAGCACTCATGCTCATAGTCTTCGCGGAGGTAGATAACCCGTTGTGTTTCCGGCTCCCAACGAATGACTCTGACGGGTACTCCGTAGTGATCTTTGAACCAGCGGTTAACTTGTCGCAAAGGACTGTCTCCTTCTGCCGGTTGAAATCACCCACAGCCCACTCTGCAAAGCTGTGGGTTACAATTTCCCTGTCACCTGGTACATTCACTGCATAGCAATATTCCACCTTCGCTTTTCCACCCGGTACAGGAAGCGCAATCAGTTGCGAGCGACGGTAGTGTGTTGTTAAACTGTTCATGCGTTAGTTTCTCCACAACCAGAAGCAATCGACGCCACGACGCCCGGAGCTGCACACTCGCGGGCGTCATTACTTTCTGAAATGCAAAAAATTTTGTAGACAAGTGCTGCATGCTCCTGCAGCTTCGAAATTGAGAGATACAGCTCGTCGTTAATTGCTGTCTTCTCATGCGGTTCCACTACACCGTCTTCGATTGCTGAACGAATCTGTTTTGAATAACTGCCGATCTGTTCAATGACTTCCAGCAGACGCTGGTTAATATCGGCGTTGTCCACATCCTCGACGTCAGGAAGAGACACAAAGACGCCATTTGCAGACTGCGCCACAGCATCAGCAATGAAGTGAGTGCCACCAGCACGCTGTAAAACCATTGCCCATCCCAGCGGGAAAATCTGATCGCCATCTGCACGAAGGCGGTTGAATAAAGCGTTTTCTGTTACATCGAGCCAGTCAGCCGCTTCAGCGTAACCACCCGGCAACGCCGCGATAGTTTTTCTGACAGCTTTCACGTACCACTCAGGCTGTTTTTCTATTTTCCAGTGATGCTTACCCACGATTAGCCTCATCGTTCTGTGGTTAAAAATTGAAAGTGTTCTGCTAATCTTTCGGATAGATATCCGGTCTTAAGTCAGATTTCGTAATTGCACCTGACGTGCATTGCTCAAGTTTTTTAGCCAGCACAAAACTGGCTTTTTTATAGCCATTGAAAACCAGCCGTAAGTAGCCAGGTGTTGAGCCAACTTTTCCGGCCAACTCGCCCTGCTGTTCTTTGGTTAAAGAGTCCCAATACGCTTTCATACAATATGTACCTCCGATGTACATATTACATGATTGAAATGAACCTTCAAGATACTTGTACCTTAACGGTACAAGGGTTTTAATTTCGTTATGAAAACAATCCATGACATCCGGCGGTCTAACGCCAGAAAACTGAGAGATGGTGTTGGCGGGAATTCTTCCTTTGCCACTATGATTGATCGCGAGCCAACCCAGACCAGCAGGTTTATGGGAGATGGTGCTACTAAAAATATCGGTGACAGCATGGCACGACACATCGAAAAATGTTTCGACCTGCCTGTCGGATGGCTCGATCAAGAACACCAGACAACGAACATCACAAAAAAACCTGATGTTTCAATCACTAATAAACAAATCACATTAGTCCCTGTCATATCATGGGTACAGGCCGGAGCATGGAAAGAAGTTGGATATTCTGAGGTTGATTTGAGCACAGCAGAAACGTATCCCTGCCCTGTCCCCTGTGGGGAAATGACTTATATCTTGCGGGTGATAGGTGATTCAATGATTGATGAGTACCGCCCGGGAGACATGATTTTTGTCGATCCTGAAGTACCTGCCTGCCACGGTGACGACGTTATTGCATTGATGCACGATACAGGTGAAACCACCTTCAAAAGGTTGATAGAAGATGGGACACAGCGTTATCTCAAAGCGTTAAACCCAAACTGGCCTGAGCCTTACATTAAGATCAACGGTAATTGCTCTATAATTGGTACAGTGATTTTCTCAGGAAAACCAAGAAGATACAAAATCAAAGCCTAATCAATGTTTATGAACCTGCTTCGGCAGGTTTTTTTATACTTGACAATGTACCTTTGAGATACATAATGTACCCAAGAGAAACAACAAACAGGCAGGACGTCCACGAAGTAGCCGCCTGGGGCATATGAAGTCCAAGATGATTCGTTAGCAACAAAACGCCCATAGGACGCTTCGCTCTTTAACAATTTGAATATTTTCAGCGTCAATGATCTGTTTAGCTCCCTACAAGTAAATGTAGCGTAGCACCATGATAAATCCTGCTAGTGTTTAGTTAAAAATCGCGCGAGAGCAAGAACGACGTGAGGGCAGGCAATATTGATAGTGTTATTGCTATTAGTTTATCAAAAATATTTAGACGACCCAGATGAATATTTTTAATACATACTCCCCCTAATTTAACAGGAGTAAATGTTGATGAATAACGAGACATCTATACTCAACAATTGTATGATATGAACAATTATATAACATAATGTAGGAAAAATAAAAATGGATTGGCATGACCTTATATCAAAGGTAATTATCGGACTTGTTACAGGCTCAATCGCAGCTTACTTAACTGCGCGATATGCACTCGGCCGTTATTATAAAGAAAAATGGTGGGACAAAAGAATAGATTTGTATACGCAATTAGTTGACTGTGTTTATCTTCTAAAAAACACAGCTGACTATTGGTATAAACATGAGTTACATCACGCTTCACAATTCCCAACCTACTTTAGTTACAAATCAAAAGAAGAAAATGAAATCCTTAGCAAATCTTTCTCTAATGAGCTTGAAAAACTCAGTAGAATAGGTGAGCTATCTTCATTATTCTTAACAGAAGAGTGTGGGGATAAAATCCGTTCATTCATTGAAAATGAAGAAAATCTATTTATACAATGGGAGTTTGATAGTATAGAGTTGATAGATGCCCACAAGTCAAGACTTGATAAATTAAAAGTATTACTAGACGATATTATCTCTGAAGCAAAGAGAGAGCTTAAGGTCAATAAAAAACATAACAGCCTAAAGAATATAAAGTGGTCCATAACTATGCCAGACCAAAAAAATGATGAGCCAATTAATTATTACGACAATCATTAAAACACTTTAGAACCCGCTGGGCGGGTTTTATTCAAATATACTTTGCACATCACAAATAAAACTATAACGTCCTTCTTCTTTTCCTAATATCTTATATCTACTTATTTATAAGCGGCTTACAGATCTTCAACAGATAAACCTAATGAAGGCGACAATGTTCTGATGAATAGCCACCTTTTTACTCAACTGAAAGCGCGTTCTGTCCCTTGTCATTAAGTGCCAGTTCGTTAAGTCCAAAACCTCCGGAACGCGCTTTCAATTGAGTGGGGAAAATAACTGGCGATGGCAGCCGCCCGTTGCACTAAGTGCCTCTGGATGGGGCATTTACTGAAACGAAACCAAAACTTTTAATCGCCTTATGGCGAGGGATTCGTGCAACCAAAAATCGTGCGGTGCAGCGCACCAATTAAGGAGAACTAACGATGAGTTTTATCCAGACTCTTACCGGTAAGAAGTTCAATTATATCAACTCCACCATTGACGATATTTATATCGAGGATATCGCCGGTGCGCTTTCAAATATCTGCCGCTTCGCGGGACACTTGCCGGATTTTTACAGCGTGGCGCAGCATTCCGTTCTGTGCAGTCAACTTGTGGCGCCAGAGTTCGCCTTTGAAGCGTTAATGCATGATGCAACAGAAGCGTATTGTCAGGACATCCCCGCGCAACTGAAACGCCTTCTTCCTGACTATAAACGGATGGAAGAAAAAATAGACGCCGTAATCCGTGAGAAATACGGGTTACCCCCGGTTATGAGCACGCCCGTGAAATATGCCGATCTCATCATGCTGGCAACCGAACGCCGCGATCTCGGGCTTGATGATGGCTCTTTCTGGCCTCTACTGGAAGGTATCCCAGCAACAGAGATGTTCAAAGTTATTCCACTGTCGCCAGGCCATGCCTACGGGATGTTTATGGAACGTTTTAACGAGTTATCGGAGTTACGCAAATGCGCATGAATGTTTTCGAAATGGAAGGGTTTCTTCGCGGGAAATGTGTACCGCGAGATCTGAAAGTGAATGAAACGGATGCTGAATACCTGGTGCGTAAATTCGATGCGCTTGAAGCTAAATGTGCGGCACTGGAAAACAAAGTAATACCAGTGTCAACTGAACTGCCACCAGCAAATGAAAGTGTTTTGTTATTCGATGCTAACGGAGAAGGCTGGCTAATTGGCTGGCGTTCTCTCTGGTACACCTGGGGACAAAAAGAAACCGGAGACTGGCAGTGGACATTTCAGGTCGGGGACCTTGAAAACGTCAATATCACTCACTGGGCAATAATGCCAAAAGCACCGGAGGCTGGAGCATAATGATCACTTTTACCGACAAAGAACTGATTAAAGAAATTAAAGAGCGTATCAGCAGCCTTGACGTGCGAGACGATATTGAGCGCCGTGCTTATGAAATCGCACTCCTATCGCTGGAAGTAGAACCAGATGAACGCGAAGCTTATGAATTATTCATGGAAAAGCGTTTCGGTGACTTAGTAGATCGTCGGAGAGCAAAAAACGGCGATAACGAATACATGGCATGGGATATGACTCTCGGTTGGATCGTCTGGCAGCAACGAGCTGGTATCCATTTTTCAACAATGTCACAGCAAGAGGTGAAATAATGGAGCCATACAGCCTCACACTCGATGAGGCCTGTCATTTTCTCAAGATATCCAGACCGACTGCCATTAACTGGATACGCACAGGGCGTCTTCAGGCAACACGCAAAGATCCCACTAAGAATAAATCTCCTTACCTCACAACACGACAAGCCTGCATTGCGGCGCTTCAGTCTCCGCTGCATACTGTCCAGGTGAGCGCGGGTGATGGCATAACAGAGGAAAGAAAATGTCACTCTTCCGCAGAGGTGAAATATGGTACGCCAGTTTCACATTGCCGAACGGTAAAAGATTTAAACAGTCTCTTGGAACAAAGGACAAAAGGCAGGCGACAGAACTCCATGACAAGCTAAAGGCTGAAGCATGGCGGGTCAGCAAACTTGGTGAAATACCTGATATAACGTTCGAGGAAGCGTGTGTCAGGTGGCTTGAAGAGAAAGCACATAAAAAATCACTGGACGATGACAAAAGCCGGATCGGATTCTGGCTTCAACATTTCGCAGGAATGCAACTAAGAGACATTACTGAATCAAAAATTTATTCAGCAATGCAGAAAATGACGAACCGGCGTCATGAGGAAAACTGGAAACTCAGGGCAGAAGCATGCAGAAAAAAAGGGAAACCTGTTCCAGAATACACGCCAAAACCAGCGTCCGTTGCAACGAAGGCTACGCATCTTTCATTTATAAAGGCCCTACTAAGAGCCGCAGAGCGTGAATGGAAAATGCTGGATAAGGCACCAATTATTAAAGTGCCTCAACCAAAGAATAAACGGATCCGCTGGCTGGAGCCCCATGAAGCACAAAGGCTGATTGATGAATGTCCGGAGCCATTAAAGTCTGTTGTTGAATTTGCACTGGCAACAGGTTTAAGACGCTCGAACATCATCAACCTTGAATGGCAACAAATAGATATGCAGCGCCGGGTGGCATGGATAAACCCGGAAGAGAGTAAATCAAACCGCGCAATTGGCGTTGCGCTGAATGATACTGCATGTCGCGTATTGAAAAAACAAATCGGGAATCATCACCGTTGGGTATTTGTGTACAAGGAAAGCTGTACCAAACCAGACGGAACGAAAGCGCCAACAGTAAGGAAGATGCGGTATGACGCAAACACAGCCTGGAAAGCGGCGCTGAGACGGGCTGGTATTGATGATTTCAGATTTCACGACTTGAGACACACCTGGGCAAGTTGGCTGGTTCAAGCCGGAGTCCCGTTGTCAGTGTTACAGGAAATGGGAGGGTGGGAGTCTATCGAAATGGTTCGTCGATATGCTCACCTTGCACCTAATCACCTTACCGAACACGCACGGCAAATAGACTCGATCCTGAACCCATCGGTCCCAAATTTGTCCCAGTCAAAAAATAAGGAAGGTACTAATGATGTGTAACTTATTGATTTAAATGGTGCCGATAATAGGAGTCGAACCTACGACCTTCGCATTACGAATGCGAAGTTTTTATATTTTAACTGCTTGAACAACCATCAGAAATCACAAATTTATCATTTTAAATCATAATATTAAAACAAAAAACCTGTTGATGTAAATTGATGAGTGTTGATGTTTATCCTTTCAATTTACTTACACCAGCCGTTACATTACTGTAAACCGTAATCCCCAACAGGAACCCTAAAAATGGCGCTTTCAAGACAAAAACTAACCTTCGAACGAATTCGAAGATTTACTTTACCTGAAGGGAAAAACCAAGTTTTCCTTTGGGATACGGACGTAACAAGCTTGGCATGTCGAGCAACTCGTGGAGCAAAAGCCTTTGTATTCCAAAGCCTGTATGCGGGAAAAACCCTTCGCATGACCATTGGCAACATTAACGATTGGAGGATTGATGATGCGAGGGCCGAAGCCAGGCGACTGCAAACATTAATCGATACTGGGATAGATCCGCGTATAGCTAAGGCGGAAAAAATTGCTGAAGCGGAATCACAGCAGGCTGAATCTCGTAAAACGAAGGCAACCTTTTCAAGCGCTTGGGAAGATTATCTTGATGAATTGAGAACCGGAATCAGCGCAAAAACTAAACGCCCCTACTCTGCACGCTACATTGCCGATCACGTTAACTTGTCCAGTCGTGGAGGCGAAAGTAAAAAAAGAGGCCGGGGCCCAACCTCACCTGGGCCACTGGCTAGCCTGCTCGACCGACCATTATCAGAACTAACACCAGAGAACATTGCCGAATGGCTAAGTACAGAGAGACAAAATCGGCCTACCGTCACTGCTCATGCCTACCGTCTGTTGCGTGCATTCATCAAATGGGCTAATTACCAGAAAAAATATCAGGGAATAATCGATGGCGATCTTGCACAAGATCATAACGTGAGAAAAATGGTTCCAATATCAGCGAGCAAAGCGGGAGATTGCTTACAAAAAGAACAGCTCAAAAGCTGGTTCAGTGCCGTGCGTAGCCTCAATAATCCCATTGCATCAGCCTATCTCCAAGTGCTTTTGCTCACCGGTGCACGGCGTGAAGAAATTTCCTCACTTCGCTGGTCTGACATAGATTTCAAATGGTCAAGCATGAGAATTAAAGACAAGATCGAAGGCGAGCGAATTATCCCCCTCACTCCCTATGTTTCTGACTTGTTACGCTCACTGATGGAGATCCCCAATCGTGGTACAAACGAGGAGAATTGGGTTTTCAGAAGTAACAGCAAAAGTGGCAAAATTATTGAACCGCGTTCAGCACATAATAGAGCATTAACTCGCGCGGAGTTACCACATATCAGCTTGCACGGATTGCGCCGTAGTTTTGGGACCCTCGCTGAATGGGTCGAAGTACCAACAGGTATTGTTGCGCAGATTATGGGCCATAAGCCTAGCGCTCTTGCTGAAAAGCACTATCGCCGCCGTCCATTAGATTTGCTAAGAAAATGGCATGAAAAAGTTGAATTATGGATCTTAGAAGAAGCAAAAATAAAAAACAACGTTGATAAGCGTTGATTTTATCAAATATCAACAACTTACATAAAATCACATGTGTTGACAGAAATTTTTTTTCAGTTATCTTTTATTACTGCTAACTACATTCACTCACTAAGCAGGAGATTAACTACAGTGACTAACCCAATAACTGTATCAAGAGAAGACCGAAGTGCGGAAATCAGAGCGAGATGGGGTTTACATCCGACTAAAAACAAAAGTTCTAATTTTTGGGAAACAACAATTCAGCGTTTTAATAATAGTAGTACTGACCGAATACTACCTCTTTGGCACCGTGTTTCAAAACTTTTAGTTGCTATTAGGAATGTAGTCAATACTATAACATGCCTTTTTCCACCAAAGGGGAATACTTCCCGCTCACGCCGAAGTTCAACAACGTCATCAAAAAACTCATCATCATCTTCATCGGATGGTAGTAGTAGCGACCCCGATCCCGATAGAGACCCCATATTCACCCCTTTTCATTTCATTCTTTCATCTCTGTTAAAAACAATGATCGTCTTATTTGCCCACATATCAAATGTTGGGGTGATGAAATGAGCGATATCAAACATCAAAAACCCTCTCAGTCACAACTAATTTCTACCCGCGAGTTAGCTAATATTATTGGCTATGAAGTACAAACTATTCGAGCTTGGCTTTGCAAAGACAAACTGCCTAATGGTTTACCGCGACCGAAGAAAATTAAAAACCGACACTATTGGTCACGTAAAGACATTGATAGATACCTATTAACCTTCTCAGTATATAGTAACTAATAGAGGCCTCCCCCGGCTATTCTAAAGAATAGCCGGGTTAGTTAATACAAACCTTCCATTAACAATGGGGGGAGATTAATACTATTTATCACATCTCACATTAACAAAATTCAAGGTCACATATGAAAAAACGCATCACTTTCAGCGTAAACAATAGTTCTACTATTGATGCAATTGACGACTATAGCAATGCAAAAGGATACTCCAGGTCAGAGGTGATATCATTTTTATTAAACGCCACAGTCCCAGCATTGAATAAAATAACATCGCAATATCATATAGCTCAAACTTTGGAGTCAACATTAGGCTGTATTTTTGAAGAGAAGGTCCCGTCAATAGCACGGGGGGAGCCAAAATTAACTTACGAAGAGTTTTTTCATTCCGTCTGGAACACTCACATTCGACACCGGAACGAGGTTGTCGATCAAGATTTTTATGCGCACAAAATACCTCATGATAAGATGGGTAAGAGCGAAAAAAAATTAATTCATGAAAAGCTCTCATACATTATAAAAAGTTTCAATGTAAAAAAAGCAATTTTTATTTACACAGATCGGCGCGTGAACCACAAACATCTCATTGCAGGAGGGTTATCTAATATCATACTGATAAAGGAAACAGTCTACGATGGTTGTTTTTTTGATTTGAGCAGCATTGTGATTATGCCAATCTTTGAACTTATTACATTTGGAGTTGAAGCAGTATTGAAAAGAAATAAAACTCCCCCTAAACAATCATGCTATTGCTGGATACCAATTTATTACACAAATGATCTAGCGGTAATGGTCCCTGTGATTGCCGAAGGCGATACACCTCAAAAGGCGATGAAAGGAGGAGATGCCATCATTATTAACCCCTTTAACGGTGAAGTAAGCCATACTTTCTGATACCAATGTTAAGCATAACCACTTAGTTGCATACATCTCGACAGTATGGAGTTAGTACCTAATAGCTTGATGAGGGTAAAAGATGCCTACTAACAAAGCAAAATCAAAGAAAATTCTAGGAAGGCCTGAAGGAAGTAAATATTCCCATTTAATTCAGAGTGAGAAGGCTAAGCATTACTCTCAATCCAAGGTGGCAAAGATCTTAGGAATAAGTATTTCCACGGTAAAAAGACACTGGGATAACGGCATCTTTGGGTGATTATAATTGCAGAGTTGCTTTTTAATTATTTTACTGCATGGGTAATGGGTTGATAACAAGTTTTATTGTTGGAAAGGTATTATATAACAGTCATTACTATTAATAGTTAATTAATATAACTAACCACAGACATTCAGCTATGTCTGATCATATTACTATATACGGCTATCCAAAGCCGTAGGGCTAACGACAGGATCGAAACATGGAATTATATCATGGTTCCCATGGTGAGCATGTGCTCGCCTATAAAAAACATATTGAACGAGTCGTCAATGATGCTATCAGTGAATTCCCCAGAACAATGGCGTTACGTGTTGATGTTCATTATCCACCCATTTTAGACAGAGGTGACACTGTTTGCTGTTTTCCTAATCTAGAGCCTGGTGCCATATCCCGTTTCCGTAATGCATTAAATGCCATGTTGGAGGCCAATGAGAGAACCAGAGCAGCTAACGGCAAAAGAATATATCCAAACCGTGTTCGTCATGTTTGGGCACGGGAGTTTTCCGAAGAAGGAAAATGTCACTTTCACCTTGGTCTTTTTTTTAACAAAGATGCTTATTACCATTTAGGTGATTATGAGGCTGAAAGAAATTTAAGGATGATGATTGTAAGAGCATGGTATAGCGCACTGGGATTGGAACTGGATGATTATCCGGGATTGGTTCACTACCCTGAAAATTGTCGTTATATTTTAGACGTCAATGATTTTAACTTTGAAGGAGAATACAATAAATTACTGAATCGTCTCGACTACCTAGCTAAACTCGATACAAAAGCATATGGAGATGGCGACCGTAGCTTCGGCTGCAGTCGCGGGTAATTTATTTTTTACAGCAATGGCCTTTCTTATGGATGGAAAGGCCAGACCTTATATATCAAGAAGATGGTGAGCGATAAAGTATTGTTTTCAAGTAATCATCTGTTGCAGTAAACTCAGGGAGTTGGCCACTCATGGCCTGTGTTAGTGGAATAATCTTTGTCCTGACTCCCATCCCCCTGAAATCAACGTAACCATAATCACGTAAGACTTCCATAATAATCGTATTGCGTGGTGATCGCTGACCTGTAACCATCTTTTCAATCGACATCGAATTATTCAGCGCCCCTGGGCTAATAACTTCAAATCGATTGCTATACAAGCCAATCTCTATCTCAACAAAGCGTGTCCAGTCACGATGAGCCAGTGCATTTACAACAGTTTCGCGAATAGCTTCCAGTGGATAATACCAGGTTGTTTCCCGACGTAGATGCGTATCGGGTAGAGGGGCCTCTGAAGTGATAAAGGGCATGATAGTTGACATCAAACGCTCAATCAATCCACCATCGATCAAAGCCTTTCCGGCTTCCTCAGTATCAAAACGCCCAACCATTGGACCATCCAGAATATCATCGAGTAACGGTTGGTACTCCTTATCCTCGCTGGCAAACGCAAAGACTCGGATATCTGGTCGATGCGAGAGTTCAACCATTTTGATTTTGAACTCAACGGGATAATTAGGGCTTTTTTTACGCACTGTGGTTAATGATTTCATGGATAGTGTCCACCATATTTGGTGTCCACTATCCTCTCAGGAATTTCAGGATCTGCCAGACGGTGCTGAGACGACGCTTACGAATGTTATACCCCCTGCTGCAGTGGAAAGACGTGGTGACAGATACCCCTTCCCCACATTCAGGCAGCAACTCTTTCATCAGTAGCAGGCGGGAATCAATATGAGCAGGATCGGTGTGGTTAAAACGATGAAGGAGCGATTTTGTCCGCAAAGAATCCGCTTTTATGGCGGGTTCAGCAGGGAAAAAGTAATCCCCATCTTTAAGACGGACACGTTCCACCCTGGTATCAGCGCAGGGCGGCAATTTATCATTCATTAATTCTGTTTCCTCCGTATGCAGCGTGGAGCCTTTCCTGTTACCGGTTTTATCCGGATGTATGCTGTCCCGTGAAGTGGCGGGCAAACTCACTTCTAAAAAATTACGGCCAGATCTTGTCATGCCTATCACAAAGTATCATAACCGAGCATTGTGTAAAGATGAAAACCGTCAAATTGAGCGCAATCGAGCTGCATGATATGATCAGAACCCTACTAAATCAGAAGTATTGGGTATGAGATTACTTTTGAGGAAGCACGTAAATGAAACGAGTGGTTCTGTTTTCATGTGGGAGCGCTTGTCGCTCCCTGAATAGTCCATGTGACAATGAAGATTAAACAGCATCATAACCAGCATGATGCCGTTGCATTTCTTGCATATCGGCAGACTACATCAGAACCCGGTAACCTTGGATGCTGGGATAATGGCAGAGAAGAGGCACTTACTGTATCTACGGTAAAAAGCGGTTTTGTCGATGAAGTTTTAAAGGAAACCCTCCAGAAACGCTGATGAAATTGCGCAGTTTCGCTGGCCTGATGCGACAACAACTCGCCAGTAGAATGGGTATTTCTTACAAATACCTGCGCAGCATAGAAGCAAACCCATCCAGAGCGAGCATTACTACACTTAACCATTATGCCAAGAAGTGTGGTGTTAAAAGCCCTTTGATTTATCTGTAAATAAGATAAAACATGATAATTTCATCAAGTTGCATGGTAATTTATCCAGGATCCATTTGTGTCCAGGACGTAAGTCTTCACAGCTGTCGAATCAATTCTATTTCGTAAGGCGGCTCACGTTTTTATGCCCTGAGCAGTGCTTTTCCGGCTGGAACTTTCCCCCACTCATTCACTGTGATTTAATATGCTAAACCGGTTTAATTAAGTTTAGCCTTGGAGGGTTTTAGCATGAAAGCAAAAGTTTGGGTTCTGGGCGACGCAGTGGTGGACCTGCTACCGGAGAGTGAAGGGCGCTTGCTACAGTGCCCTGGAGGCGCGCCGGCTAACGTGGCGGTAGGGGTTGCCCGCCTTGGCGGCAACAGCGGATTTATCGGCCGCGTCGGCGGTGACCCGTTTGGCCGCTACATGCGTCATACCCTGCAACAGGAGCAGGTCGACGTCAGCCATATGTATCTTGACGATCATCACCGCACGTCCACTGTGGTGGTCGACCTTGATGACCAAGGTGAACGCACCTTTACCTTTATGGTACGCCCCAGCGCTGACCTGTTCCTGGCTGAAGAAGACCTGCCACAGTTTGCCGCCGGACAGTGGTTGCACATCTGCTCCATCGCGCTCAGCGCCGAGCCCAGCCGCAGTGCTACCTTCGCGGCTATGGAGAACATCAAACGTGCCGGTGGCCGGGTGAGCTTTGACCCTAATATCCGCCTGGATCTCTGGCAAGATCAGAACCTGTTGCACGCCTGTCTCGACCGCGCCCTGCGTCTGGCGAACGTGGTGAAACTGTCCGAAGAAGAGCTGATACTCATCAGCGGGAGTAATGATATCGCGCAGGGGATCGCCAGCATCACTGAGCGTTATCAGCCTGAATTACTGCTGGTGACTCAGGGTAAAGCGGGCGTCATCGCCGCATTCCAGCAGCAGTTTATCCATTTCAGCGCTAAACCGGTTGTCAGCGTGGATACCACCGGTGCGGGCGATGCGTTTGTCGCCGGACTGCTTGCCAGCCTTGCTGCCAACGGGATGCCGGCGGATATCAATGCCCTGGAGCCAACGCTCGCTCTGGCGCAAACCTGCGGTGCCCTGGCAACCCTGGCGAAAGGCGCGATGACTGCCCTGCCATACCAGCGCGATCTACACCGCCAGATTTGATCCTAAATACCGTCGTACGCGGTCCACTTTGTTGCATCCATCACACTTATTAAACCGGTTTAGCAAAATCAATTTCAAAATGTTAAATGTCGTGCTTAACATTGCAACTAAACCGGTTTAGTAAAAACACACAATTTTTTATTTTCCTTTTGGGATGCAATCAATATGTTCAGAAAAAGCACACTCGCGGTTCTTATCGCTTTGCTAACCGGCGCCGCCTCAGCCCATGCACAAACGGATCTCAGCAGTATCGAAGCCCGTTTAATTGCGCTGGAAAAACGCTTACAGGATGCCGAAAACAGAGCGCAAACGGCAGAAACCCGCGCAGAGTCGGCAGAGAAGAAAGTACAGCAGCTCACGACACAGCAACAAAAAACCCAGGACAGCACTCAGGAAGTGGCTCAGCGTACCGCCAAACTGGAGAAAAAAGCCGATGAGAAAAGCGGGTTTGAGTTCCACGGCTACGCCCGCTCCGGCGTGATAATGAATGACTCCGGCGCCAGCACCAAATCCGGAGCCTACATGACGCCAGCAGGGGAAACCGGTGGGGCTATTGGCCGCCTGGGAAACCAGGCCGATACCTATGTTGAAATGAATCTTGAACATAAGCAGACCCTGGATAACGGGGCAACGACCCGCTTCAAAGTCATGGTCGCCGACGGTCAAACCACTTATAACGACTGGACGGCGAGCACCAGTGATTTGAACGTGCGTCAGGCCTTTGTTGAACTGGGCAACTTGCCCACCTTCGACGGGCCGTTTAAAGGCTCCACCCTGTGGGCCGGGAAACGCTTTGACCGGGATAACTTTGACATTCACTGGATCGACTCGGATGTCGTGTTCCTCGCCGGTACCGGCGGCGGTATTTACGATGTCAGGTGGAACGACAGCGTTCGCAGCAACTTCTCTCTTTACGGGCGTAACTTCGGCGATATTGCTGATACCAGCAACAGTGTGCAGAACTACATCGTCAGCATGAACAATTTCATCGGGCCGGTGCAGATGATGGTCAGCGGGATGCGGGCAAAAGACAACGACGAACGCCAGGATACCAACGGTAATCCGGTCAAAGGCGATGCGGCAAATACCGGTGTACATGCGCTGCTCGGGTTGCACAACGACAGTTTTTACGGCCTGCGTGAAGGTGCCAGCAAAACCGCCCTGCTCTACGGTCACGGACTGGGTGCCGAAGTTAAAGGTGTCGGCTCTGACGGCGCGTTACGCTCGGGGGCTAACACCTGGCGCTTCGCCAGCTACGGCACCACGCCACTGAGCAAGAACTGGTTTATCGCCCCGGCGATACTGGCACAAACCAGTAAAGACCGTTATGTCGATGGCGACAGCTACCAGTGGGCAACCCTCAACATGCGTCTGATCCAGGAGATCAATCAAAACTTCGCCCTCGCTTATGAAGGCAGTTACCAGTATATGGATCTCAAACCTGAAGGTTATAACGATCGCCATGCGGTAAACGGCAGCTTCTACAAGCTCACCTTCGCCCCGACCTTTAAGGTTGGCGACATCGGCGATTTCTTCAGCCGTCCTGAAATCCGTCTTTACACCTCGTGGATGGACTGGAGCAAAAAACTCAATAATTACGCCAGCGATGACGCGCTGGGCAGCAGTGGTTTTAAATCGGGCGGCGAATGGTCGTTCGGGATGCAGATGGAAACCTGGTTTTGATGGTTAACACCTGGCGACAGTAACCGCCGGGGCGACAAAATACGTTTCGTCGCCCCGGACACAATAACAACGAAGAGAATGCGCTCCGGCTACCACGGGACGACAACTCGAAAATCAATACGCATTCAGAGGGTACTATGGATTTTGAACAGATTTCCCGCTCGCTACTTCCGCTTCTGGGAGGCAAGGAAAATATCGCCAGCGCCGCGCACTGTGCCACACGCCTGCGCCTGGTGCTGGTCGATGACTCACTGGCCGATCAGCAGGCCATCGGCAAAATTGATGGGGTGAAGGGCTGTTTCCGTAACGCCGGACAGATGCAGATTATCTTCGGCACCGGGGTGGTGAACAAAGTCTACGCCGCCTTTATCCAGGCGGCAGGGATTGGCGAATCCAGCAAATCGGAAGCTGCCGACATTGCGGCGAAAAAACTGAATCCTTTCCAGCGCATTGCCCGCCTGTTGTCGAACATCTTTGTGCCGATCATCCCGGCTATCGTCGCCTCCGGCCTGTTGATGGGCCTTCTGGGGATGGTTAAAACGTACGGCTGGGTCGACCCGGGTAACGCCATCTACATCATGCTGGATATGTGCAGCTCAGCGGCGTTTATTATTCTGCCGATCCTGATTGGCTTCACCGCCGCCCGCGAGTTCGGTGGTAATCCTTATCTTGGCGCGACGCTTGGCGGCATCCTGACTCACCCGGCGCTCACCAACGCCTGGGGTGTGGCCGCCGGTTTCCACACCATGAACTTCTTCGGCCTTGAGATTGCCATGATCGGCTATCAGGGCACGGTGTTCCCGGTGCTGCTGGCGGTGTGGTTTATGAGCATCGTTGAGAAACAGCTGCGTCGCGTGATCCCCGATGCACTGGATCTGATCCTGACGCCGTTCCTGACGGTGATCATTTCCGGTTTTATCGCCCTGCTGATTATCGGCCCGGCTGGTCGCGCGCTTGGCGACGGTATTTCGTTTGTCCTTAGCACCCTGATTACCCACGCCGGTTGGCTGGCCGGACTGCTGTTTGGCGGTCTCTATTCGGTTATCGTCATTACCGGTATTCACCACAGCTTCCACGCCATCGAAGCGGGACTGCTGGGCAACCCATCCATCGGCGTCAACTTCCTGCTGCCGATTTGGGCGATGGCCAACGTCGCTCAGGGCGGTGCTTGTCTGGCGGTGTGGTTCAAAACGAAAGATGCCAAAATCAAAGCCATTACCCTGCCCTCGGCGTTTTCTGCCATGCTCGGCATCACCGAAGCGGCGATTTTTGGTATTAACTTACGCTTTGTAAAACCGTTTATCGCAGCCCTGATTGGCGGCGCGGTGGGCGGCGCGTGGGTGGTATCCATGCATGTTTACATGACCGCGGTGGGCCTGACGGCTATCCCTGGCATGGCTATCGTGCAGGCCAGCTCGCTGCTGAACTACATTATCGGGATGGTTATCGCCTTTGGCGTCGCCTTTGTCGTCTCCCTGGTACTGAAATACAAAACGGACGCTGAATAATGTCACATCCATCACGCCTGCCTGCGATTTTGCAGGCTGTTATGCAGGGCCAGCCGCGCGCGCTGGCCGACAGCCACTATCCCCGCTGGCACCATGCGCCGGTGACCGGGCTGATGAACGATCCCAACGGCTTTATTGAATTTGCCGGACGTTATCACCTGTTTTATCAGTGGAACCCGCTCGCCTGCGATCATAAGTTCAAGTGCTGGGGGCACTGGAGCTCTGCCGACCTGCTGCACTGGCAACATGAGCCGATCGCGCTCATGCCGGATGAAGAGTATGACCGCAACGGCTGCTACTCCGGAAGCGCCGTGGATAGTCAGGGCACGCTCACCCTGTGCTATACCGGCAACGTAAAATTTGACGACGGCAGCCGAACCGCGTGGCAGTGCCTGGCGACGGAAAATGCCGACGGCACGTTTACCAAACTCGGCCCGGTATTACCGCTGCCGGAGGGCTATACCGGCCACGTGCGTGACCCGAAAGTCTGGCAGCACGAAGGTCGCTGGTACATGGTGCTGGGCGCACAGGATTTGCAAAAGCGTGGCAAGGTGTTGTTATTCAGCTCAGCGGACCTTCATGAGTGGACGAGTCAGGGCGAAATCGCCGGTTATGGCATCAATGGCCTGGACGACGCGGGCTATATGTGGGAATGCCCGGACCTGTTTGCCCTCGGCGACCAGCATGTCCTGATTTGCTGCCCGCAGGGCGTGCCTCGTGAGAAAGAGCGCTATCTCAACACCTACCCGGCAGTGTGGATGAGCGGCGATTTCGACTACCACCGCGCGGCCTTCGAGCATGGCGAACTGCACGAATTGGACGCAGGGTTTGAGTTCTACGCCCCGCAAACCATGCTTACCAGTGATGGCCGCCGTCTGCTGGTCGGCTGGATGGGCGTGCCGGAGGGCGAAGAGATGCTTCAACCGACCCTCACCAACGGCTGGATCCATCAGATGACCTGCCTGCGTGAGCTGGAGTTTATCGATGGTCAGCTATACCAACGTCCTCTACGAGAGCTGAGCGCCCTGCGCGGCGAAGCGCACGGCTGGGCAGGGAACTCCCTGCCGCTGGCACCGATGGAAATCGTTCTACAAACCACTGGGGACGATATTTTGAGCCTCGATTTTGACGGCGCATTAATCCTTGAACGCGATGCCAGCGGGATCCGCCTGGCCCGACCCAGTCTGGCCAGCGACGAGAAGCATTATCGTTACTGGCGCGGAGACGTCCGCTCGCTGCATATTTTCATCGACCAGTCTAGCGTGGAGATTTTCATCAACGGCGGCGAAGGAGTGATGAGCTGCCGCTACTTCCCGGCCTGTTCAGGGCAGCTAATGTTCTCTGGCATCACACCGGACGCATTCTGCTACTGGCCGCTGCGAACTTGCATGGTAGAATAAGCGTTTTGCCTCAAGCTCATGGCGTCGTAATGAAAACTAAACGCGTAACCATTAAAGATATCGCCGAACAGGCTGGCGTCTCAAAAGCGACCGCCAGCCTAGTACTGAACGGTCGTGGTAAGGAGCTGCGTGTGGCGCAGGAAACGCGTGAGCGAGTACTGGCGATTGCCCGTGAGCAGCACTATCAGCCAAGCATTCACGCCCGCTCGCTGCGCGACAACCGCAGCCACACCATCGGACTGGTGGTGCCGGAGATCACCAACCACGGCTTTGCGGTCTTTTCACATGAGCTGGAAATGCTGTGCCGCGAAGCAGGCGTCCAGCTATTGATCTCTTGTACTGATGAAAACCCCGGTCAGGAGAGCGTGGTGGTCAATAACATGATTTCCCGCCAGGTTGACGGTCTGATCGTCGCTTCATGTATGCACAACGATGCCGACTATCTTAAGCTCAGCCAACAACTGCCAGTAGTGCTGTTTGACCGTTGTCCTAATGAAAGCCTGCTGCCGCTGGTGATGACTGATTCGATTACCCCAACGGCGGAACTGATTTCCCGCATTGCACCTAAGCATAGCGATGAGTTCTGGTTTTTAGGCGGTCAGTCGCGTCTGTCGCCTTCACGCGATCGTCTGACCGGCTTCACGCAGGGTTTGGCTCAGGCGGGTATTGCACTGCGCCCGGAATGGGTGATTAACGGTAACTACCACCCGAGCTCAGGCTATGAGATGTTCGCCGCACTCTGCGCGCGACTTGGGCGGCCGCCTAAGGCGCTGTTCACTGCCGCCTGTGGACTGCTCGAAGGGGTACTGCGCTATATGAGCCAGCACCATTTACTCGACTCAGATATCCATCTGACGAGCTTTGACGATCACTATCTTTATGATTCGCTGTCGCTGCGTATCGATACCGTACAGCAGGATAACCGCCAGTTGGCCTGGCACTGCTATGATCTGATAAGCCAATTGATCGAGGGCGATACGCCCGAAACGCTACAACGCTACCTGCCCGCAACGCTGCAGTTTAGGCATCAGTAATAACTGAGCATTTTTGAATACCCTACAGAGGTGAAATCTGGTGCGAATCCAACAATCAAAAATCAATATTTGTAGTGATGTGATGCGGAAAGGTCTTCACTGCATCAGTAATCACACCAATCGGGTTAAACGGCAAACTGAGTGGTGGTAAAGACTGACACCGGCATTATTACTGTCACTGTGGAACATCACTCCGGCGGGTTTACCGCAAGCTTCCCACGCAATTTCCAGCGCTTTGATGTCAGCTTGCTGTCCGGTGAGAATGACATTGCCCAACCCTCAGGTTTCCTTGCGAACAGATCGAGAACAACAGCAAGGTAAGCCCAACGCTTGCCTGTCCAGAGTAGAGTAAGAGGCAGGGCGTAGTCGGACTATTTCCCTGCCTCTCCTC
>ERZ1673737.744-NODE-744-length-37156-cov-46.902482_pt1 | contig 37156 bp, 30 predicted proteins | sample MGYA00580211_ERZ1673737 | MGnify/ENA primary metagenome ERZ1673737 (study PRJEB41218, sample SAMN15661789) | gut metagenome | host: Homo sapiens | place: Canada: London | collected 2015-08-20/2019-03-30 | study: EMG produced TPA metagenomics assembly of... | reverse complement strand
ATCGACGACGTTGCAGCCGGAAGACTTCAGCTCGTCGAGGACCTTGTTCTCAGCGCTCTCAGACAGATCTGCGTTGAAGGCCTGCGTATCCGCACCAGCCTCCATGATGGCAGCCTGCTGGTTCTCGGTCAGCTTGCCCCAAGCGTTATCGGTGATAACAGCCTGAATGGCACCCAGCGTGTGACCGTCGAGGATCAGGTTGTTTGCAACTTCGGGGAATGCGTTGGACTTGTAGTTTGCGATGGGCTGCTCAGCGCCATCCACAACGCCGGTCTGCAGTGCGCTGTACAGTTCACCGAAGGAAACGACGGTGGGGTTCGCGCCCAGACCCTCGACCATGCCGTTCATGACGGGGTCGTTGGACACACGCAGCTTCAGGCCCTTGAAGTCCTCAATGCCGGAAACGGGGTTGACGGTGAAGAAGTGGCGGAAGCCCTCCTCGCCGTAGAAGATGCCGCGGACGGGCAGACCCAGCTCCTGCGGCTCGTTCAGGAACTCCGGAGCGAGGTCGCTGTTTGCGAAGTTCCAGAAGTGTGCGCGGTTCTCAAAGGTGAAGGGGATGCTCAGCAGCTTGGACTTGTTGCAGCCGTAGCTGGTCAGTGCGAAAGCGGAAATACGGCTCATATCGATGGAAGTGGAGCCGCCCAGAATGGCGTCCAGAACGTCGTTCTCAGAACCCAGAACACCGGAAGCCTGCACGTCGATGACGACGGAACCGCCGGTCAGCTCCTCGACCTTCTCCTTGAAGTGGGTAGCGGTCTGGCCAACGATGGTGTCCAAGGGGTTGACCTCGGCGTAGACCAGAGTCACCTTCGGATCGGAAGCAGCAGCGGCTGCATCACCGGCGGCGGTAGAAGAAGCTGCAGCGGAAGAAGCAGCGGTGCTGGTGGTGCTGTTGGAAGAGCCACCGCAAGCGGTCAGAGCCAGAGCAGCGGCGGAAACACCGGCTGCTGCGAGGAAGCTGCGACGAGTGATCTTTTTCATAAGTAAGTCCTCCTAAAATTTTCTCCGGACGGCACGTCCTGCACAGGGCCCGCGCCGTCGTTCATTCACTGTTCACACTTTAGCAAATTTTTTAAGCCGGGACAAGGGATTTCAAAAAATGTCCTGATTTTCGAAAGAATGTGAAAATTACTTTTGGATGATATGCACAAGTTTTTATAGTTTAATTTGACGTTCTCGACAAGAAGTAGGATGCAACATAAAATTCATTTCGATTTTCCAAGCTTTTTCTCCGGAGAGATTATAGGAAGGAGCTTTTCTCTCAACTTTCCTTGATTCTTTCCAGCAGTTCCGCCTGATCGGCGAACCGGTCATAAAGGGGCTGGACGGCGGCGCGGAATTTCTGCTTTTCGGCGTCGGGCAGGGTGGTCACTTCCACGCCCCACTCCCGCAGTTCCTTTTCGCTGCGGGCCTCCCGCTCGGCCCAGAGCCGCCGCTCGGTGCGGGCGGACTCCCGCGCGCAGGTGCGCAGCACCTCCGGGTAAGAGGGGTCAAGGGCTTCCAGCTTTTCGATGGCGGCCGTGCTGGCCAGTTGGATCTCCGGCACGCGGGTGTGCTCGTCCTGCAAAAAGTAGGGCGCGACCTCGTAATGGCCCATGGCGTCGTAGCTGGGCCAGTTGTTCTCGGCCCCGTCGATCTGACCGTTGCGGAGGGCCGCATAGACCTGACTGTACACCACCTGCACCGGCTCTGCGCCAAGGTCGGTGATCATCTCGCTCATCATGTCCGACTCCTGCACCCGGAGGGTCAGCCCCTGCAATTGTTCCAGATCCGTGACCTTTTCGCGGGTGTAGAAGCTGCGGACGCCCGCATCGAACCACGACAGGCCCACAAGATCCATCTGGTCCAGCATGGCCAGAAAATCGTCGCCGATGCTGCCGTCCAGCACCCGCCACATCTGGCTGGCGTCTTCGTAAAGGTAGGGCAGCTGCAATACGCTCAGCGCCGGGATGTATTCGGCCAGCTGGCTCAGGGAGACGCGGGCAAAGTCGATGCCGCCGAACTGCATCTGCTGGATGACGCTCTGCTCGGCCCCCAGCTCTCCGCCGCTGTACACGGCCACCTTCACCCGGCCGTCCGTCTGGTCGGCCATCAGCCCCGCAAAGGCCAGCGCCGCCTGTGTGGTGGGGTAGTCCTCCGGCTGGTTCTCGGCGTAGCGCAGGATCAGCTCCGGCTTGGCCTCTTCCGGCTCCTGCTGTCTGCAGCCGCAGAGCGTCAGCGCCGCCCCAGCGGCCGCGGCGGTCAGCACCTGCCGCCGGGTCAGCTTCCGGTTCACAGCAGCGCCTCCTGTTTTTCGCCCTTCGCAGCCTTGGCGGCTTGGCGGCGGTACTGGGTGGGGGTGACGCCTGTCCGCTTTTTGAAGGCGCGGGCAAAATAGCTGGCGTCCTCGTAGCCCACCATGGAGGCCACCTCCGCTGAGGAGCGGAAGGGGTCGTTCAGCAGCTCCTTGGCCGCGTTGATCCGCAGTTCGGTCAGGCAGTCGAGGAAGTTCATCTTCTGGTATTTCTTGAACTGGGCCGAGAGGTAGGCCGGGCTGATGTGCAGGATCTCGCCCACGCTGTCCAGCGAGATGTCGAACATATAGTTGTCTTCGAGATACCGCCGCACATGCGCCATGACAAGGGCGTTCTGGCTGCTCTCGTCCCCGCCTTCCTCGTGCGGCGCGGCGGGCGCTTCAGGCTCCTGCTCCTGCTGGATGGGGGCCAGCGCTTCCAGCTTGCGTTCGGTCTCGATCTGCCGGATGGCCCGGCGGATGGACGCTTCCAGCTCGTCCGGGTCTACCGGCTTGAGCAGATAGTCGCACGCCCCCAGATGCACCGCCTCGTGGGCGTACTGGAACAGGCTGTAGGCCGTTACGAAGATGACCCTGCAGCCGGGCCGCTGCGCCAGCACAGCGCGGGCCGCATCAAGGCCGTTCATGCCCGGCATCTCGATGTCCATCAGGATGAGGTCCGCCCCCCACAGGATCGCCGTATCTGCTGCCTTGCGGCCATTCTCGGCTTCTTCCAGCACGATCTCGTGCTCCACGAACCGCCGCGTCACCATCTCTGCCAGAGCTTCGCGCTCCAGCCGCTCGTCATCCGCGATCAACAAGCGAATCATCATCCAAGTCCTCCTCTTCTGTGGGTTCTACAAGGGGCAGGTACAGGCTCACCGCCGTGCCCCGCCCCGGATGGGAACGAACTTTCAACGCACAGCGCGGATCCAGCAGCCGCAGCCGCGCCGCTACGTTGTACACACCAATATGCTCCCACCGCTCGTCGGGGGATTCCAGCGCCGTCTGCAATTCGTGCAGTTGTTCGGGCGCAATGCCCACGCCGTTGTCGCAGACGCTGATATACAGCAGCCCCTTGTCCCGCAGCGGGTTGACCCGGATGCGGACCCGGCCGCCCTCTTCCTTGGGGGCGATGCCGTGCTTGAAGGCGTTTTCCACGATGGGCTGCAAAATAAACGAGGGCACCAGCGTCTCGGTCAGGTCGATGGAGTCCGAGATGCGCCATTCCATCTGCACCCGCTCGCCGAAGCGGACGTGGTAGATGGAATAATACTCGTCCACGATCCGCACCTCGCGGGAGAGGGGCACCTGCTCGTCGTTGCTCATCAGGCTGTACCGCAGTAGATGGCTCAGCGCCGTGATGAGCGCTTGGGTGCGGTAGGCCGTCTCCTGCCCTGCCGTCTGCAGGATGACGTTCAGGGTGTTGAACAGGAAATGCGGGTCGATCTGGCTGCGCAGCTGCTGCAAACGGCTCCGCTCCATCCGGTTCTGCAGTTCCAGCGCCTGTGTCTTCTGCTGGTGCAGCGCCTGTTCCATCTCGTTTTTCTCCCGCAGGGTGTTCACCTGCTGGGCCATCGAGTGCTTCATCCGGTTGAACGCGTCGATCAACCGGCCCATCTCGTCCTGCCGGGGCACCGGGATGTCCGGCGTGTCCAGCTCGCCCCGGACGACGGCCTGTGAGGCCCCGATCATCTCCTGCACCGGCGTCAGCAGCCGCATCAGCGACCACGCCATCACAAGGCCCAGCGCAAGGCAGAGCCCCACCACGACGGTCTGGGCCCACTTGACCCGGCTGCTCAGTTCCGAGACGGTCATGTAGGTGCCCTGCGCATCCGAGATGGCGGTGTTCAATAGCTGCTGGGCATACTGCCGCAGATATCCGCCGCAGGGCGAGACTTTACTATAATAGAGCTGGGCCGCTTGGGCGTCGGCCCCGGCGGCAACATCCGCCTTCACCTCGTCGATGAGGGCTGCGTAGCTTTTATAGGTGGTGCAGACGGCGCTGTAGAGCAGATACTGCTCCTCGCTCACGGTGTCAAGGCTGCCGTCGATCCGCCACAGCCATGCGTTCATCGTAGAGAAAGCGCTGTCCAGCTCTGTCAAGAAGGCATCCGTGTCGCCGTACTCCCAGCGGTATTCGTCCAGCGCCGTCAGGCTGCGCTCCACGCCGTTCTGAAAGCGGCTGATGGCATTGAAGTTGCCCATCTGGTCGTCCAGCTCCCGCAGCACCGTGCCGGACTGGTAAAAGCTCAGCACGATCTGGGCCGCCAAGGCCACAAAAAAAGCTGCCAGACACAGGATCATCCGCTGCTTGAGCGTACTTTGTCGATGCACTTTCTTCCCCTCCCGGCAAAATTTTCAAACCATGAATCGTCTTATTCTACCACGTTTTCTGCCATTTGCGCAAGATTGCGCTTGCCTCGCGAAAAAAAATATGGTACTATGCCTAAAAAAGGAGATGTTATCCATGTCGCAGCCCATCAACGTTTCCATCACCATGGACGCCGCATCGTTCCACAAGTTCCGCTCCTTCGACTTGTTCCGCCACCAGAAGCGCTGGCGGCGCCCGCTGGCCTTTACGGCCATCTTGCTGGTGTTTTCTTGTATCTGCCTGTCGCAGGTGGGCGTGCGGGAAGGTGCCGCCCTGCTGGCTGTGGTGCTGGCCGTAGTGGCGCTGGGGCTCCCGGCCGTGTACTTCTACACCTTCTTCCGTGACCTGCGCACCACCATCAAAAAGCTGGGCCTCCCCCGCCCGTTCTACCGCCTCCGGTTCGATGACGCCGGCCTTGCCGTCTGGATGGCGGGCGAACAGGACCGCCCGGAGCCTAGCCACCAGTACCCGTGGCAGGACCTCCACATCGCCTACCGCACCCCCGATGCCGTTTACCTCTATGTCCAGCAGACCCAAGCCTACCTCGTGAACGACAGTCAGGACGCTGTGTGGGCGTTTTTGAGTTCCACCCTCCCCGCTGCCCGTCTGCGGGACCTGCGCTGAACACCAGATCCCGAATATGCAAAAAGCTCTCCGCTTCGGTTGAAACGGAGAGCTTTTTGCTGCGCAGAATCTAAAACAGGCAGCGCCGTGGAAAGGAGGAGAAAGCGGCGCTGCCTGTATATGAGAACTCCCAAACATTTGCGGCTGTCAGGAGATGGTTGGTAGTCTGCCCGCCGCATTGGCTATTGCCTCGCATTCGCGGGGGACAGTGTTTTCTTAAGTACGTCTACATTGTACCGGATAAAAATGGAGTTTCTTTGTGAGGTTTTTGAACAATTTGAAAATAAATACTTGATGGTCTGATTGCGCAGACACCAGCCAGCCGCAAGCAGCCGCTCCACCATATCTCAGAATATCGTCTGGATTGCCCTCAAATCAAGTTCGGCATTTTAATAATGGATTGCATATCGTTCTCCATATACTTCCAATCCGGCTTTTCCTTCGTGTCAACTTTTATTGTACAACACCACTGCTGCGGCAGGAAGGAGAACGTACACCATTGGTTCCTCTGCAAGCCTACGCTGGGTGGGCGGAGACTGTCAGTTGCCACGCCCATCCGCGCATCCTTCTGCCACAGAACAGGTGCTTGCCGGAGCCTCTCGCAACCCCTTTCCCGCGTCAGCCGGAAGCAAAGGTATAACACACTAGACTTTGCAGAGCAAAATCGTGTGCCAAAGGGCGCTGCGCCCCTTTGGATTCTCCGCTTTACATGGTAGTGTCTGCCGCTGCATTTATCACATCGTCTTTCGATAAGGTGATGAGATCGGTTTCAGATACGACAGATTGCACAGCAAGTCGGTTTGCCTGATTAGACAGAACTCGCTCAAAATAGTTTCGAACGCTTCGGCCATTTGCAAAATTTCTATCCCGATGTTCGTAGATGTTCTGTAAGTGGTCAAAAATGATTTCAGAAGCACCATCTTCCAATATCAAGCCTGCATTCTTGCTCTGCAATTTGAAAATATCAAGAAGTTCTTCCGGGTTATAATCCTGAAAATAGATGTACTTGTTAAATCGAGACTTCAAGCCGGGATTGGAAGTGATAAAGGTTTTCATTAAATCAGGATAGCCAGCAACAATAACAACAAAATCATCCCTATGATCTTCCATTGCCTTTAAGATTGTATCAATTGCTTCCTGCCCGAAATCATTGGGAGTTTCTGGCTTTGCGAGCGTATAAGCTTCATCAACAAATAAGATTCCGCCAAGGGCAGATTGAATGGCTTCCTGCGTTTTCAGAGCAGTCTGGCCAACGTACCCTGCAACCAATCCGGAGCGGTCAACTTCAATCAACTGGCCTTTGGAAAGGATGCCGAGTTGATGATAAATTTCTGCCAGAAGCCGTGCAACCGTGGTTTTACCTGTACCGGGATTGCCGACAAAGACCAAGTGGCGAGACATAGGAATTTCAGGCAAACCATGCTGTTTACGCATAGACTGTAGTTTTAGTAGATTTACAAGAGTAGAAACCTCTTGCTTCACTTTGTTCAACCCGATTAGTGACTGAAGTTGTTGTAAGAGCGTTTCCAAAGTATTGGGCATCCGCTCTTTCTCGACAGAGTTTTTCACGCCTTCGTCTTTCGAAGTAAGCGGGACAGTACTTGAAGGATTAAGTAGTTTTTGACATTTTTCTATATAATCCTGCGCTTCTTTCTTGGTATCGTCAGATGCTTCCTTATCGCTAATAACTTTTTCAAACCATTCTAAGGCATCTTCGTAATGCATTTGTTCGAATAGTTTTTGCCCCAAAAACACTTTTGACCCAGCCCCACCCCCTTCAGCAGCTTTCTTATACCAGCGCATTGCTTCATCTAAATCTTTTTCAACGCCTTTTCCCCATTCATAATAATGACCAACGGCTCGACAATAATCAAGATTTCCTTCCGAAGCTTTAATCTCCCATTTTAATGCTTCTTCGTACATTTCATGATTGTAGAGATATGTTGCCAAAAACGATTGATCGAAGCAATCACCCGTTTCAGCAGCTTTTGTATACCACTTCAATGCTTCAGAAAAGTCATTCTTGTCATTATAAATATCACCAACACATCTGTACGCATTTGCTTTTTTATACCATTCTATCGCTTTTTCGTCGTTTTTTCGAACGCCTGCTCCAACACTATAAAACCATCCCACACGTCGACACGCTTCTTGTGACCCTTGCTCTGCGGCCTTAAGAAACCATTCAAAAGATTTTCGATAATTTTGATCGTATCCATAAATTCCAGTTCTAAAACTACGCCCCAGATGAAGTTGTGCTGGCAGGTCTCCTTGATTTGCTGCTCGCGAAAGCCATTCTAGTGCTTCTGAGTATCGTTCACTTTTCTCCAGAAATTTCCCAAAATAATATTGTGCAGCGACATTTCCCTGATTTACAAGAGGTAAATACCATTTTTCGATTTCGTCCTTAATTAAATTATCCTTAAACGCTGTTAAATTCAATCTATAAAAAGATTCTCTATTTCCTTGTTCAGCAGCTTGTTCCAGCCAAAAAGCTGCATCATTAAGATTTCTAGACCTGAAGTAATATGTTCCTATCTTATATTGGGCATCGACATCTCCTTGCTCAGCTTTCTTCTTTAATTCATCAATTTCCATTATAAATTCCTTTCATTAGAACGGAAAGTACTTTTTTGATAATGATACCTTAAATTGTTACACGATGCAACAGATACTGTGGTTTTGGACAGTCAATATTGAAAATCTTCAGATGATATGTATAATAAAAGAAAATAGCCCAGTACTATAATGACCTAATAGAATCGGGAGGTTGAACCATGCCAGACTATGTTGCTTACCGCAAATCTATTTCAAACGAACTGATAGACCTCAAAGACCGTGTGAGAAATTTTATTGGTAGAGGTCATTGGGGAGAAGATGGCCGCTATAAGGAAATTATTTTGAAGGAATGTTTGCAAAATCATCTCCCCGCAAACATTAAAATCGGAACCGGTTTCATAATGGGAGAAGGCAACCGTATTACAAAACAAATTGATATTATTATTTACACAGATAGCTGTCCTTTACTATTCCAAAAGGGAGAGTTCATTATCGCCCCTAAAGAAGCGGTTCTTGGCATTATCGAAGTAAAAACGAAACTTACTATTAATAATCTAGAAGAAACAATTGCTCATTCTTCCGAAAACGGTCAAATTGTGGGACGGACAATCTTCAATGGGATTTTTAGCTATGAATACGGAATGGGAATCCATATTGAACGTTCTGAAGTGTTGAAAAGTGTGCTCAGGAGAAGTTCTGGACTAGTAAATTATATTTGTTTAGGACCGGATTGTTTTATCAAGCACTGGGGCTATGACACAGACCATCCAAATCGAAATCAATATAGTATATATGATATTAAACAGCTTGCATTTGGATATTTTATCGGAAACATGGTTGAGGATGTATATATCGCTACAAAGTCTGACCGACTGCCAGACACTGTAGCATCTATGATTTACCCAATTAAAGAAACCAAGGAAGTACATTTAACAAAAATTGTGGATTGTAATTGATGGTTTTGACATCACTGATGTGACAAAATCTCCAGCTTGCCTTTGTGCAAGCTGGAGATTTTCCTTTGCGCGCGACTTTTTATTGACTTGCAACGTAAAATACGTTACAATAAGCCCGAGGTGATAACCATGGAAAAAACGATGACACTCAATCTTCGTGTGAACCCTACCGTCAAGCAACAAGCCGAAGATGTGTTGAAGCAGCTCGGCATCCCGATGGCAACAGCCGTTGATATGTACCTGCGCCAAATCACGCTGACGGGCGGCATTCCTTTCTCGCTGTCTTTGCCGAAAGCTCCTGCGGCTCTGAACGCTGATATCATGACCGATGACCAACTCCATGCAGCCTTGCAGGTGGGCATCAAGGAGATTCAGAACGGTGATACTGTGGATGCTGCAAGCGCATTCGCACAGTTCAGGGAACAACACAGATGAAGCAGTATGATGTGAAAATTTCCCATGCAGCCCTCAGTGATATGGAGCAGATTTACAGCTACATTGCTGACCGTCTGCTGGAGCCTGACACGGCCATGGGGCAGTATAACCGCATTGCGGAAGCCATCCAGTCGCTGAACATCCTGCCGGAACGCTGTGCGCTGGTGGGAAGCGAGCCGGAGCGCACCCAAGGGCTGCGGCAGATGTTGGTGGACAACTACTCGGTATTCTACATCGTGGGCGAGGATGCCGTGTCGGTGGCTCGTGTGCTGTACAGTGCATCTGATCTTGTGCGCCATCTGCGGAGAATGAAGTGAATTCCAACAACCAAAAAACGTGGGGCGGTACCTTTTACAGATACTTCCCCACGTTTTCTTATATCATCTTAAAATGCTTCCGTGCTTCCCGGATAGCCTTTTCCTTCTCCGGTGGGCACTTGAGCTGCTTGGGGTTCTCAGCCTTAGGCTTGTTGTAGTTCTCCCGCTCCTTGATGCCGCACTTGCGCTTGACCTGTGCAATATAGAGGTTGCTCACGTTCAGACCGGTGTGCTCCTTGACGTACTCCCGGATCTCTTCATAGGTAGCCTTGTTCTCCGCAGCAGTCATGTCCAACTCATCCATCTTCAGGTCTACCGTGATCTTCTGGTAGACATCTAGTTTGGACAATGCACATACCGTTTCGATATGCTCACTGTTCGGGAACATATCGACTCGTTCACACAGCCGCCGCAGACGCTCAATGTCCTCTTCTGTCGCATTCCGTGCCGCCATAGCCGCAATGCCCGGTTCGATGGGGGTATCCAGAATGTAGTGATAGATCTGATCTTCGATCTGTTCGGCCAGAAGCTTGTTTTTCAAGTGTGAAAAATCGTTCATGGCTTTCTCCCCTTTTTTACAGCCTATGGGTCAGGGCCTTCCGCTTCCGGCCCTTTCCATCGCAGCCTTCCGGGCCTTTTTGCAGCGGTACATCTCCCGGTCGGCCCGGTCTTTCACAGCCAGCAGATCCTCCCCCGAAATGGGTGCCGACCCCATGGACACTCTGGGCAGACAATGCACGACCTCGCGCCGCAGTGCCAGCTGACGCTCAAATTCCTGCGCGCACCGGGCCTCCCGGTCTGCGTTTTTCAGCAGCACACAGAACTCGTCGCCGCCGATGCGGTAACAGTAGCCGCAGTGGGCATAGGCTTTTTTGATGCAGCGGGCGATCTCGGCTAGGCAGACGTCCCCCTGTAAGTGGCCGTAGCGGTCGTTGACTTGCTTGAAGTCGTCCACATCGAACACCACCAGCACCCCGCCGCTGCGGCGCATCTCTGCGGTGCGGTTCAGGTAGCTGTTCTGGTTCAGCAGCCCGGTGAGGGCGTCCAGCTGGTTCCACATCTCACTGCAATAAATAAAGTACAACACCGACAGCAGGGTAACGCACAGCCATGTAACGTGGAGGCTCGGCAAGGCCACCTGAATGATGGTCTCGATGGTCAGAAAGAGCATCAGGGGGTAGATCAGCGCCCGGCTGCGGTTCTGAAACTCCCGCGCCGTGACGAGGGTGGACGCCGAAAGGTACACGATGGCCGCAAGGTACATCAGGATGTAAATGCAAAAGTAAGGCCCGCGGGAATAGACGTTGTCTTCGCTAACGGAGAACACCAGCCCGGCAGGGATGGACAGGGCAAGGAACAGCAGGTAGCCCCCCTCGCAGCACACGGCCGCCCGGAACCAGAAGTTCACCATCTTTTTTCGGTCCATGACGTACACAAGGCAGAGGGACACCGCCGGGGAGAGGCCGAACCCCAGATAGTTGGACAGGATGTTCAGCCAACGGTAGCCCGCCGGTGCGCCATCCACCGCCAGCGTCACCACCTCCAGCACCGAGATCCCCGCGATCAGCGCAAAGGCCAGAAAAAATCCCCGTTTCTGCTTCTTGTTCAGGGACTCGCTGAACTTTGTGAGGATGCACATGAAGCTCAGCACAAAAAGGTCAATGGCCGTCAATACATAAAAATAACCGTTCATTGTAAGATATTTCACCTTTGGATTTCTGTAATCAAGGCACGTACATGCTATTTTAGTATATCACGTTGCAGTGCCTTTCTCAACCATGGTCCGCGTTCTCTCACATTTTCGCGGCCAAAGGCCCCCGGAACGCTTCATCGGCGGCTTTGCTTCCGTTGTTCCTGTCGGGACAGGGCGCATACCACCTCGATATGCTCACTGTTCGGGAACATATCGACCGGGGTGAAGCCTTCCGCGCGGTAGCCTTTTTTCGTCAGGAGGGCGAGGTCCCGGGCCATGGTCTCCGGGTTGCAGCTGACGTAGACCACCCGCTTCGGGGCCATGCAGGCGACGCTCTCGATGAACTGCGGGGTCGAGCCCTCGCGGGGCGGATCCATGAAGATGACGTCGGCCCGCTCCCCGGCAGCCGCGGCGGCGCTGATCCACTCCGTCGCGTCGGCGGCGAAGAAGCGGGCGTTCTTCACGCCGTTGTGCTTGGCATTGCCGATGGCGTCGTGCACCGCGTCGCGGTTCAGCTCCACGCCCACCACCTGCTTTGCCTTGTCGGCGGCGGTCAGTCCGATGGTGCCGATGCCGCAGTAGGCGTCCAGCACCACTTCGTTTCCGGTCAGCTTGGCGGCATCTACGGCAAGGCCGTACAGCACCGCCGTCTGCACCGGGTTCACCTGATAAAAGCTGCGGGGGCTGAGGGCGTAGGTCTTGCCGCAGAGGGTATCCAGAATGAAGCCCTTGCCGTATAGCACCTTTTCCTGCTGGCCCAACACGACGCTGGTGCGGCGGGGGTTGTAGTTCTGGACCACGGTCGTCACGGGGACGCTGCGCTTTTCCGCCTCGGCGAGGAGGGCGCGGACGAAGTTTTTCGCGCCCGGCAGCACCGGCTGGGCTGTGACCAGCACCACCATCACCTGCCCGGTGGCGACGCCCCGGCGCAGCAGACAGTGCCGGAGCAGCCCGGTGCCTTTGTCCTCATTGTAAGGCTGGTATTTGCAGGCCGCTGCCGCTGCGCGGACGGCTTCCATGGCCGTGTCCAGCACCTCGTCTTCCAGCAGACAGCGCTCTACCGGCAGCACTTTGTGGGTCTTGGCGGCGTAGATGCCGGAGACCAGTTTTCCACCAGAACCCGTTGCAAAGGTGGAGATCACTTTGTTGCGGTAATGGGTCGGCGTTTCCATCCCCCGGATGGGGTGCACCGGGCCGTACTTGCCCAGCAGGGCGCGGACTTTTGCCTCTTTTTGTTTCAGCTGTTCCGGGTATGGAACTTCCAGCAGCGGGCACCCGCCGCAGTTTTTGGCGCGATTTTTGCAGGTCATATCTATTTCTCCTAACTCTCTTCTAAACCTTCGTTCTGTGCTTTTGTCCGCATCCTCGCCCTCTCAGTCATCGCTTCGCGATGCCAGCTCCCCCAGCGTGGGAGCTTATTAGCCGTAGGGGTCATACAGATCATATTCCTCGGCCTCGGCGTGTTTTTCTTCGAGCACGGCGATGGCCTGTTCGAGCTGGCTTTGGGAGCAGCCGCTCTCGCTGACGAGGGCGCGGACGGCGGCGGCGACATCCCCGCCGAAAATGGCATCCAGCCGCTCCCGCATGATCCAGACGCTGTAGGCGCGTTTCGTGATGGTGGGCGTGTAGATGTTGCGGTTCTGGTCCTTGCCGCTCTTCACCCAGCCCTTCGCCTCCAGCCGGTAGAGAAAATTGAGCACCGTGGCCGGTTTCCATCCTTTTTCGGCCAGACGCTCCCCGATGTCCCGCCGGGATGCGGGCGGTTTGCAGCTCCACACGGCCAGAAGCACCTGTTCCTCCGCTGACGAGAGCGGTTTCAGGCTGTCCGAGAGGCCATACACTGCCATCACCTCTTCCTTTTTTATTTTACATTTGTCTCTGTTTCGACCAGTATAGCAGTTTTTTCCGTTTCCCGCAAGCCGCGCTTTTCAGGCAGAATGCGGGTCTTTCAGCATATTTTTACAAATGTCTTTATTTTTGTATTTACATCAAGGACATTTGTGTGTTCTGTGCTTTCAGGGCGCGGTCAGATCCCACATCTTTGTGCAAAGATGCTCTTGTTTTCGCACCCCCAAAACCATTATACTACGGACAAATCCAGAGCACAATGCCGCCGATCATCCGGGCGGCACTTGATAGGAAAGGGAGAGTTCATTATGGCACGAGTTTACAACTTCAGCGCAGGGCCCAGCATGCTGCCCGAAAAAGTCCTGAAACAGGCACAGGCCGAGCTGCTCGAATACGGCGGCAGCGGCCAGAGCGTGATGGAGATGAGCCACCGCAGCAAGTGGTTCGACGCCATCATCACCGAGACCGAAGCCACCCTGCGCCGGGTGATGAACATCCCGGACAACTACAAGGTCGGTTTCTTTCAGGGCGGTGCGACCCAGCAGTTCGCCATGGTGCCGCTGAACTTCATGACCACCGGCAAGGCCGATTACCTCGTTACCGGCAACTTCTCGAACTTGGCCGCCAAGGAAGCCGCCAAGTTCGGTGAGGTGAAGATCGTTGCTTCCAGCAAGGACAAGAACTTCACCTACATCCCGGACGTCAACGCCATCGACTACGACAAGGACGCCAGCTACATCCACATCTGCCAGAATAACACCATTTTCGGCACCCAGTACGTCGAGGTGCCGCAGGTGGAGGGTGTGCCGCTGGTGGCGGACATGAGTTCCATGATCCTCTCGAAGCCGGTGGATGTGACCAAGTACGGCTGCATCTACTTCGGCGTCCAGAAGAACGTTGCCCCCGCCGGCATGGCCATCGCCATCGTGCGGGACGACCTGCTGGGCCACGCGGCGGACACCGTGCCCACCATGATGAACTACACCACCCTGCTGGCGAAGGACAGCATGTACAACACGCCCCCCTGCTGGTGCATCTACATGACCGGTCTGGTGCTGAAGTACCTCGAAAACGACATCGGCGGCCTTGCCAATATGCAGAAGATCAACGAGGCCAAGGCCAAGGTGCTGTACGATTACCTCGACGGGCAGGACTTCTTCCAAAACCCCGTGGAGCACCGCTACCGCAGCACCATGAACGTGACCTTCACCAGTCCCGACCCCGACATGGACAAAAAGTTCTGCGCCGAGGCTGCGGAGGCCGGGTTCGTCAACCTGAAGGGCCACCGCCTTGTGGGCGGTATGCGCGCTTCTATCTACAACGCGATGCCCCCCGAAGGCATTGACAAGCTGGTCGATTTCATGGAGAAGTTCCGGAAGGAGAACGCCTAATGTATACCATCAAAACGCTCAACGCCATCAGCCCGGTGGGGCTGGCAAAGCTGAATAAAAACCTCTTCGACGTCTCGGTAGACACCGACACGCCGGACGGCATCCTTGTGCGCAGTGCCGACCTGCTGAACACTGCCTTCAACGACAACCTGCTGGCCATTGCCCGCGCCGGTGCCGGTGTGAACAACATCCCGCTGGACCGCTGCAGTGAGCAGGGCATTGTGGTCTTCAACACCCCCGGTGCCAACGCCAACGCCGTGGCCGAACTGGTCATCGGGATGCTGATCGCGGGCAGCCGCAATGTGCCCGCCGCCGCCCAGTGGACGCAGGGCCTTGCGGGGGATGCCGCCATGGCCAAGAGCGTGGAAAAGGGCAAAAAGCAGTTCGTCGGCAACGAGATCAAGGGCAAGACGCTGGGCGTCATCGGTCTGGGCGCCATCGGCTCCCGCGTGGCCAACTGCGCCATTGCGCTGGGCATGGAGGTCTACGGCTACGACCCCTACATCTCCATCGACGCCGCATGGAACCTGAGCAGCCAAGTGCACCACTGCGTGAACCTGAACGACATGCTCCCGCTGTGCGACTACATCACCATCCATGTGCCCTACCTGCCCACCACCAAGGACACCATCAACGCCCAGACCCTTGCCCTGTGCAAGGACGGCGTGAAGATCCTGAACTATGCCCGCGGCGAGCTGGTGAACACCCCCGCCCTGCTGGATGCGCTGGAGGCCGGCAAAGTCTCCGGCTACATGACCGACTTTCCCACCGAAGCCCTGCTGGGCAAGGCGGGCGTCATCTGCACCCCGCATCTGGGCGCCTCCACCCCGGAAGCCGAGGACAACTGCGCCGTCATGGCCGCGCTGGAGATCAGCGATTACCTCAAGAACGGCAACATCACCCACTCGGTGAACATGCCGGAGGTGGTCCAGCCCCGCGCCGGCGGCAAGCGCATCTGCATCATCCACAAAAACGAGCCCGGCATGATCAGCCAGATCACCGCGCTGACCACCGAAGCGGGCCTGAACATCGAAAACATGGTGAACAAGAGCAAAAAGAACATGGCCTACACCATGCTGGATGCCACCGGTGCCGTGAATGCGGCGCTGGCCGAAAAGCTTTCCGCCATTCCCGCCGTCATCCGGGTACGCATCCTTTGATCTCTGACACTCTCCGTTTCCTATATTCCTGAATCGCTGCCCCAAGGCAGCAAAAAAGCCTGAGACCTGCCCTCGCAAGTCTCAGGCTTTTTTGTGTTCAGACCCCCGCAAAGAGGACAGCGCGGCCGTTTTCCTGCGCCGTCTGCATCGCGAAGCGGACGGCATCCCGGCCCGTCATGGGGTCCACGATGCCCATGGTCACCCGCCGGTTCCGCTCTTCCCAGAAGGGTGCGGGCAGGGCGGTGAGTTTGACCTTTGCCGTCCGGGTCTGTCCCGGCAGCAATTCCGGCAGCGAGATGCCCAGCGGAACCGTTTCCAGCGTGGTGCCCTCTGCCGTTTCCGCGTAGAGGTTCACCGGCCAGTCCCAGTAAAAGGGGGCGCTGCCCTCGTTGGCAAGGGTAACGGTCAGCTCCATGCCGCCCGGCACCCGCCGCCACGCCGCTTCCGTCACCCGCAGCCGGTAGCCGAGGGCCGACAGCACCGCGTCGTACCCGGTCCGGTAAGCGGCATCCGCCGTTTTGGGGCCGAGGAAGCTCATGTGGGATTCTTTCACGAGGGAAAGAGTCTGGTCAAGGCCGGTCTCCAGAAGCTGTTCCATGGAGATGCGGCTGGTAAGTTCCCCGCCGATGGGGGCGGTCTGCCACGCATCCGGCATGGGCGAAAGGCCCGCCGGGTCGCCCTCATACCAGCCGCCGTTTTCGATCCAGCCCAGCCACTCGGCGGTGTCCCCGGCGTGGCCGGTCATGTCGTTGTACAGGCCGAAGCCCTGCCCCGCCGCCCCGCGGAAGGGGCGGCGCACCAGCAGCTTTGCCGCCGGGAAGGCTTCCCGATACAGGGCCATATACCGGTCACGGACCGCTTCCTCCGGCAGGGGCACCAGCCCCTCGCCGGACTTTACGTGCCACTCGCCCCAGTGGCCGAGGCTGCCCAGCTCCACATAGCTGACAAAGCCATCGGCCCCGAACCACTCCCCCACCGCCCGCAACAGCGCCGCGTGGGCCGCAAAGAAGGCCGGGTCGGCGTAATCGGGCGAGTAGCCTTTGCCGTAGGAGAGATCGTACCAGCTGCCGTTCCCGGTTTTTTCGTAGAGCCAATCCGGGATGTCGAGGTGGGCTTCCGCCCCCGGCTCGTCGCAGAGGATGCGGAGGACCAGATGCACCCCCTGCTGCCGCAGGGCATCGAGGTGGCAGGTCTGCTGGATGGCCTCCCACGCATAGACGCCCTCTTCCGGCTCCAGCTCCCGCCACGTCAGGCCGAGGTAGCGCAGGGTTACAGCCGGCTCGTCCGGGCCTGTATCCAGCACACCGGGCGCATAGCCGATCTGCGCATTGGGGAAAGCCGTTTCGTCCGGCTGGTACACCGCCGTGTGCTTCCGCCCGGCCCAGAGCAGACACCCCGCCAGCAGCAGACAGGCTGCGGCCGCCGCGGTCCGGCGCTCAGCCATGGTACTCGCCATTGTACTGGATCATGGTCACGTCCTCCACGCCCTCAATGCTGCGCAGCCGGTCGGTGACCTCACTGGCGTTGTCCCGGCAGCAGACCTCCACGGCCAGCTCGGTGCCCTCAGCCCGGAGGGTCTTCGATTTGACGGCGAACTTGTTCCGCCCCAGCGCCCGGACAATCTCGTCGCCGGGCTTTTCGCCCTGATAGTGGAGCACCGCCACATAGCTGCGGCCCGCCGTCTGCCAGCGGGAGAGGAAGACCACCACCCCGATCATCACCGCCGAGGCCGCCACGGCCAGCAGGTACATCCCCGCGCCGGTAGTGATGCCCGCCGTGATGGACCAGAACAGATAGAGCAGGTCCAGCGGGTCCTTGACCGCCGTGCGGAACCGCACGATGGACAGTGCACCCACCATGCCCAGCGAGATGACCACATTGGAGCTGATGGCCAGCGTGACCATACAGGTGAGGACGGACATGCCCACCAAGGTCATGGCGAAGCTGCGGGAAAAGATGACCCCCGCGTAGAACCGCTGGTACACCCAGTAGATCAGCACCCCCATGGCCAGCGCCGCCAACAGGGCCCCCGCCATCTGGGGCACATTGTACGGGCTGAAGCCTTCCAGCACCGATTTCTTGATAAAGTCCTTGACACTCATAGCTGCGTTCCTTTCCCTTCTAGTCGTTCCAGCCGGAAAACCCGTGGCGGTAGGCCGTTTTGTCCGCACAGAGGACATATTTGGACACCGCCGTCCACTCCTGCGCCTTGGGCGGCAGGAGCTGGCGGAGAACTTCCGGCAGAAACTCGGTGAACTTTACTTCCAGCACCAGCGTGCCGGGGTCCAGCACCGGCAGGGTGGGGAGCTTTGGGTCAAACAGATCCCAGCCGCCCACAGCGGCCCGGACGTTCTGGTCAAAGGTGATGCGCACGGTCCCCTCGTCCAGCACCCACGCCTCCCGCTCGTAATCCACGAGGACGCGGGGGCGCAGGACATGGGAGACGCACTCCACATAGAACTCCCGGCAGAGGTTCTGGGGCGACGCGAGGAGAACGCCGTAGTCCCCCCGCAGGATGCGCTCCGTTTCCTCGCGGGTGAGGGCGGCATCTTCCTTATAGATGTAGCTGCCCACCTTCTTTTTTCGCTCCAGCTTAATGACGGCATCGCTGCCGTCGTAGATGCGGATGCGGTACTTTTTGCGCAGGAAGACCCCGGCCTCCTTCTCCCCATAGGCGGAGTTCCACCAGTCGTCGAAGTAGAGGCTCCGGATCCGGTAGCCGCCGGGCTTTGCGTGGGCATCCCGGCGCAGCAGCGGGGCCAGCCGCAGTTCCAGCGCCGCCTTTTCGGCATACGAGATGCGGTACTTCAGCTCGTGGCGGTACACTTCGCTCCGGCGTGTTTTCGGCGGAGCGGCCCGCTGCAAAATGGCGGCTGCGTGCGGTTCACTCATCATAAAAGTCCTCCGTCACGCTGCCGTCGGCCTCCACGAAGAAGCTCTTCATGCCGTAGGCTTTGCCGGTCTCCATCACATAGTAGTCGAAAGCGTCCTGCGTATAGCCGGACTCGTTTGCGGCCCGCACCCGCAGGAAGTAATGCCCCGCCGGGAGGGCATAGACCACCGTTTCCGGCAGCCGGATGTTCTCCTCGGTCCAGAAGGTCGTGGTGAACCGGTAGTCCTTCGCCAGCTCCGCCGTATAGGTGATGTCCTCGGCGGCAAAGTCGAAGGAAGCGTCCCACATCAGGCGCAGCTCGCCGCCCTGCGGCTCCGGCACCCCGATGTAAAAAGGCATGGGCTTTTTCAGGCTTTCCCGGTACGCTTCCCGGTTCTCGGTGATCTCCTTGTGTAGGCTCTTCGCCACCCGGTCGTATTCCTCCCGGCTCAGCGGCTCGTGGAGAAGATCCGGCTGCTGCCAGACGAAAGGCTCCACAAGGCTGCGGTAGCGCGCCGTCATCTCCCCGATGCGGTCCGCGCTGAAGTACCGGAACAATTCTTCGATGGCGGCGTCTAGCTCCTGCCGGAAGCGCTTTGTTTGCAGACAACGGCGGAAGAGCACATTGCCCCAGTAATTGCTGACGCCCCGCTCCCAGCTCAGGCTGTCGGAGTAATTGCGGTACTCCCACTCGGTGCGGGAGAGCATGGCGTCGTTGTCCCAGTCGAGGATATACCACCGCTTGCTGTTCAGCGGGCTGTAGAGGTACATATTCCGGCTCTGGGTGTCGGTGTTGCCCAGCAGGATCTGGAACGCCATCCAGTAGGCGATGTTCTCGGTGTCGAAGGTCGTTTCGAAGAGGTCTTCCATCGGGAAGGTCTCGTCGTTCAGCACGTCCAGCATCTCGATGAGCTTCTGGTGGTCGTCGCTGCCCTTGATCTCCAGAAGCTGCTCAAAGGCCGTTTTGTCATAGGCCGGGTCGGTCTTGAGCCGGATCACATCCCCATAGCGCAGGAACTCGAAGAAGTTCACCTTATAAAGCTGGCCGTTCTCATCCAGCCCGTGCGCCCGGAGGGCCGTTTTGTTGGGCTGCTCCACTTGGGTGTACAGCCCGTGATCCACGAAGGAGGCCCCAGCGGTCTGGGTCTTGTCCTTGACGTAGAGGTGGACGAACTGGGTGCGCAGCCCCATCATCTGCGGGATGCCCCGGATGAGGTCATAGGCCATCTTGTTGCGGAAGCGCAGCCCGTCGCCCTGATGCTTGTTCAGCGCCACGGTCCGCTGGCCCCGCCAGCTCCCCTTATTCTTTTTCAGCTTGATCTTGTAGTTTTTCTGGGCATTCCGGCTGGAAGTCTGGCCCCGGATCTGCACCGTGGCGTTGGGGACCGTTTCGCCGTAACCCACCTCCGAAGCCGCCGGGCCGCTTTCATCCCCCACTTGGAGCAGCCCCTCCACCTGATAGCGGGGCACCTGCATGGCCTCGTAATCGTAGGCAGAGTAGGAATTGATCTGTTCCCATGTGTGGTCGGTGTTTTCGGCCTCGGTGCCGCGGGTCACGGTGAGGTACATGGTCACCACGCCGCTGTCGTCGTAGACGGTGTACAGCGCATCGTTATCCCGCAGATGGAAGCCGGTGTCCGCCATTTTTTCCACCGGTTCTGCCTTGGCGGTGGAAAATCCATCGGAAGACGCCGTTTCCTCCGCCGGGAGCACGCTGCACCCGGCGCACCACCCCGCCAGCGCGGCCCCCAGCAGCAGCACCGTGCGGCGGGGGAGTTTCCGTTCTTGCATTTTTCAAGCCTCCTTGTCCTTTTCCTCCGCAGCCGCGAGGGGCTGCTGGCCCAGAATGCGGTAGGGCAGGTTCCGGGTGAACCAGTCCAGCCGCAGCAGCGCGGCCAGAAACAGCACCGCCGCCCCGGCCAGAAAGCCAAAGCCGTAAAACGCCGGGTCGAATCGGAGCGAAAGCGCCGTGCCGCCCCCGGCCAGCACCGCAAAGGCTGCCGCCGCGCCCAGCGCGCCCTTATAATCGGTAAAGTAGAGCAGGATGAGCAGGACGGTGTTCCCCACCGCATACAGCCCATACCCCGCGCAGAGGGTGCGGAGACAGCCGTGCATCAGGTCATTGAAGCCCAGCGGCAGATACCCCAGCACCAGCGTTTCCAGCGAGATGACCGCCGCCGTCGTAAAGAGCTGCTTGAGGGCCGTATAGTACAGTTCCCGGTTCAGCACGGCCAGCATTTCTTCCTCCGCCGCCTTGATATCCCCCACCACGCCGCCGTCGTTGAACAGGCTGTAGTAGGTGCGGTAGCGCGGGTAGAACTGCACCTCCACCGAGACGACGAAGTTCACCGTCGTGGTGAGGATGCTCAGGAAGGCCAGCAGAGCGGGCACATCGTAATAAGGGGCACCATAGAACAGCCCCTTCACCTGCACGCCGAGGGGCCCCAGCCAGACGATCACGAGGTGGGCAAACAGGCCGAGATCCAGCAAAAGACCGGTCAGCGCCAAGGTGCGGTAGCGCTTTACCCAGCGCAGAAACCGCCACGGGCTGCCCTCCCGCTCCGGGAAAAAGCGGCACAGCAGCCGCACATCCAGCCCCAGCATGACGCCGTAACCCAGCGCCGTGGCCGCGAGGAAACCCTCCACCACAGGCACGCCGAGCCAAAACACCAGCACCCACCCGGCCCCAAAGGCCGCGCCCACCGCCGCCGCAAAGGCGATGAGGATGCCGCGGTACTCCTTCAGGGCGGTCAGGTAGCTCATGGCAGTCCAGCAGACGACAAGCTCCGCAAAAAGCCACAGACAGAGCAGCCCTTGGCATAAAGTCGCGCCGGATGCCAGCAAAAACGCCCCGTACCCCCCGCAGCCCAGCGCAAGCTGCACCGCGCACGCCCCCGCAAAGGAGGGCAGCACCCGCTCGGCCCGCTCTTCGTACAGCTGGTCGGCCACGAACCGGGTGACCGGCATCGAGAAAAAGCTCGTCACCGTCAGCGAGGCAAGGAGGGTGTAGGTCACCATACAGACGAGAAGGTCCCGCGCAGCGCGGGGTGCCCCCGCCCAGCCGCAGAGCAGCAGCAGCCCCCCTTGGAGCAGCACCCCCAGCAGCATGGGCCCGGTGCAGATGATGCCCGCGTAGCCGTAGGCCCGCAGCCCCGCCAGCATCCCCTTGCGCCGGAACAGCTTTTTCAGTTCGAACCCAATTCCAGCCATAGTTCCTCCGATTCCGTTTCCTTCTCCTTCTGCGCCGTGGCTGCCGTTTCGGCGTAGAGAGCCCGATACCGCGCCAGCATCTGCTCGTGGCGGTAGCTCTGCGCCACCCGCTGCTGGCCGATGGCCCCCATCCGCTGCCGCAGGGGGCGGCTGACGCAGAGCTTCTCCATGGCGTCGGCCAGCCCCTGCCGGTACATGGGCGGCACGCAGAACCCTGCCGCACCGAGGGTGTCGCCGGGGGGCCCTTCCAGCAGCTCCCGGCAGCAGCCCACATCGGTGGTCACGCAGGGGCGGTGCGCCGCCAGCGATTCCAGCACCGAGAGGGGCTGGCCTTCCGAAATGCTGGTCAGGATGGTAAAGTCCAGCTTTTGCAGGTAGGCCGCAATGTCCACCCGCCCGGTGAAGCGGACGTTCTCCAGCCCCAATTGTTCGGCCAGCGCGTAGCACTCCCGCGCGTATTCCTCGTCGTCCACGCCGCCCAGAATGTGCAGCCGGACATTTTTGCACCGGGCGCTCAGTTCCAGAAAAGCGTAGAGCAGGGTCTTGATGTCCTTGATGGGGGCCAGCCGCACCACGGCCCCGATGTCCACCCATCCGTCTTCGGCTTTGGGCGGGATAGCGCAGAATTTTTCGTAGTCCACCCCGTTCGGGATCACGATGCACTTTCCCGGTTCGCACCCCATCCCGATCTGGATGCTGCGGGCGCGGGGGAACAGGCTCGTGACCCGGTCCGCCTGCCGGTAAATTTGTTCCGACAGCATGTAGAAGAACCGCGTCCACCGGGCCTTGAAATCCGGGGCCACCCACTCGGCCCGGATGATCTCCTCCTCCCTCTCACGGGTGTAGATGCCGTGTTCCGTGAGCAGGACGGGGCGGTGGTGGACGCTGCCGCCAAGGCACGCCAGCAGCCCGCCGTACCCGGTGCAGATGGCGTGGTAGCAGTCCGCTTCGGGCACCTCGCCCGTCATCAGCCAGAGCACCGGCAGCAGCATGGAGCGGACGGTGTGGAACGCATCCGCGAAGGCCGTGTAGGGGTACTCCTCCTCGCACAGCTTGGTGAACAGCGCCATAAACTCCCGGCTCTGCAAAACGGCAAGCGGGTGGGCCCGCTTTTCGTGGAACAGGCGGAACAGCACCTCCCAATCCGGCGCCCCCAGCCGCACCAGCTCCCGCAGGGCCGCGCATTCTTCGGGCGTGAAGTGCACCGGCGGGGCACCGCCGCGCAGCCGCAGCGCGTCGTCCAGAAAGACTTCGTGCACCTCGGCCACATTGGCGGGCAGCTCGTAGACGAATTTCCCGCGGTCGGCCGCTTTTGCCCCGATGACCCAGAGGACGAATTCGTGCTCCGGCATCGCGCGGATGCAGCCGTGCATCCATGTGGACACGCCGCCGTATACATAAGGATAGGACCCTTCCAGCACCAGACAGACCCGCATCCTTCATTTCTCCTTTCGTTCCATGGTCACGGTGGGCGCGTCGGCCCGCAGCAGGTAGAGATTTCCGGTCAGGTGGGTCAGCTCCCCGCCGGACACGCTGCCGGGGGTGCCGCCGTTGGCCCGGAACAGCAGCCACGCCTCATCCGCAAAGTTGCCAAGGCGGAGCGTCCAAGCATCGGCCCCACTCTCCAAGCGGACGGTCAGGGCCGAAAACCGCTGGATGGCCCCGGCGCACTCGGTCGCCGTCTGCATCCGCAGGGCAGGCGCGGCGGCGGTGAGCCACTCCAGATAGTCTTCCAGCCCGGTCTTGTACACTTCCCAGCCTTCCGCCGCGCCCCGGTCCACGTCCAACAGGTCGTCCGGGTGCATGAAGTGGGTGCTGACGAAGTGGAGGTTCAACTCGCTCAGCGCAGCGGTGCGCATGTAGGTATCCCCCACCATGCTGCCCGAAACGACGCGCGGCTCCTCCACGACGCCGTCCTCGGCCACGCCGAACTCCTGTACATAGGGCAGGTCGGTGCCGTCCTCCAGATAGGAGCTGGCAATGGTGCGCACCTGCGGCACCCGGCTGCCCAAGATCGCGCGGCCAGACGCCGACAGGATATTGGACGGCGGCACATACACCGACCCGGACGCATAGGGCAGCACGGCTTTCTGGAAGCTCGTCAGCTCGTCCATAGCCGCCACGATGGCGTCGGCGCTGGGCCACTGCCGATAATCGTACCGATCGCCGTAGTCCGTCTCCGGCAGCACCAGCGGCTGATGATTGTAGCCGTGGAAGCCCAGCTCCCCGCCCTGCCGCAGCAGCAGCCCGCCGTAATACTGGAACTGCCGGATATTGCGCTGGCGGGTGGGCGGGGCCTCGGTGTCGTCGCCGTAGTTTTCGATCATGACGCCGGTGTACCGGATGCCGTACCGTTCCGCCAGCCGGACAAGATCCGGCCACCAGACTTTTGCGTAAAATTCCGCGATGCTCAGCCCATATTGCTGGCGGATGTACTGGCCGTCGCCCTCCGGCACGGGGGACGGGAAGTCGTCCAAAAAGAAGACCGCGCTGTTGAGCACCGGGTAGGCGCACGCATCCCCCAGCAGACTGTAGGAGGCCGCATAAAAGCCCCGCATCACCTTGTCATAGACGCCGATGTTGTCCACCACGATCCGGCCCTTGCCCAGTTCCGTGCTCCACACCAGCGGCACGCCCTCGTCCCCGGTGACGGCATAGACCGTGGCATCGTCCCGCAGCCGGACCCCCAGCGCCGATTCAAATGGGTCGCTGAGTTCATACCGCTGCCCGCCGCCCAGCATGAAGCCCGCGGCGGGGACGATGCTTTCGGCCACCTTGTTGCTCCACGAAGAGGACAGCACCCCCAGTTTCTGCGCCACGGTGTCGAACGCACCGGATTTTTCCAGCGTCATGGCAAAGAGGACGTTTCCGCCCTGCTCCACCCAGTCCATCAGGTCCAGCAGCCGCAGACCCAGCGTGTCGAGGTCTGCGGCCAGCACCACGACGGTCTGGTAGTTTTCAAACGCCGGAAGCACCTCCTCTTCGGCGAGGTCGGCCACGGCGGTGGGAACTTTCATGTCCAGCAGCATCTGCTCGAACTGCGCCCGCGCCTCGTCCCCACCGTCCACCGTGCTGTCGCAGAGGAGAAGGCAGGTCGGCGTCTCACCGGTGGCTGCCTCCTCCTTGGTCAGCCCAGTATTCAGCAGGTTGAGCCGAAGATGGGTGCCGGTGTACTGCACGCCGCTGCGCTCAGCAAATAACGCCGCCGCCATCAGCCCGAACACGAGCCAGACCACCAGCAGCTTCTGCCACCGGAACCGCAAAAACCAGCTTCGCAGCCGCCTCATGGCTGTCCCCCTCCCTTCCAGAAATCCACCTCCCGCCGCCCGGCGGCGCTCAGGTAGACCTGCGCGCGCTCCATCTCGGCCAGCCAGCGGGCCAGCTCGGCCCCGTTCTTCCGGGCGGCAGCGCTGCGCAGCCGCAGCAGCCACGGGGTCTCCCGCACCGGCCAGCGGGCGGTCAGCTCCGCCAAGGTCTGCTCGGCGGCGGCGTACTCCGCCAGTTCCAACTGCACCTTGGCCAAGCGGCACCCCAGCCCGTACTGTTCTTCCTTCGGCTGGTCGGCCAGCTGCATCTTCAGCAGACGTTCGAGCTGCTGGCGCTGCAGCTGCGCCGCCCGGCCCTGCGCCAGCCCCAGCGCAAGGGAGGTTTCCAGCGCGGCGGCGTATTCCGCCAGCACCGCCGGGTCCTTCGGGTCGGCGGCGAACCGGGCCGCGTGCCGCTGCAGCGCCGCATCCGCCTGTTTCGAGATCTGGGCCATGGCGGTGGCCGCGTAGTGGACCACCTCACTGTCGTCGTTGAGGCGGGCCTGTTCCAACAGGTCGTAATACTGCACCGGATCATCCGTCAGGACCGAGAGGATCAGCTTCCGCCGCTGCTCGGCAGAGTCCAGCAGCAGCGCCTCTTCCAGCGGCACGGTCGAGGCCGCATCCTCCCGGTTCTCCACCCGGATGCTCCGATGCAGTTCATCGTCCACCCGGAAGGGTTCCATCCGGAACGGTGTCTTCTCCCTCCGGCTCATGCCCGCACCTCCTGCCGCCGGGGCCGCTTTTCGGGCAGCGGCTGAGCCGCCCGTGTCATCGCGGTCTCCACCAGCCCGCACAGGATGCGGAACAGGTTCTGGTAGTGGAGCGAGAGCTGCTCCCCGCCCGCATCATACAGCAGCACGAGGGCCCGGAGCTTCCCGTCCACCCGCACCGCCGCGCCGAACATCGGCAGCCCCGGCGTCAGGGTCCGGTTGACCCAGACCTCTTCCTGTTCCAGCGTCTGCACCAGCGCGGCGAGGGCCGGGCCTTCCAGAAAACGCGGAGCCTCGGCCCCTTCGCTGCACGCGGCCCGCTTGGCGGTGCGGCCCGCCGCGTCCACGAAATAGAACGCGGCGCTGCGGTTTTGGAAGACATCTTCCAGCAGCTCCACGGTCTTTGCGGGCAGCTTGTCCGGCGGTGTCTCATTCAGTGCCCGCGTCACGGCGTACACCTTGCCGAAACTGTCCCGGCGGCCCAAGATCTGCCGCCGAAGGGAGCGCTTGTCCTCCATGACGTCCTGATAGAGCTGCCGCACGAACCGCAGCCGCTCTTCCAGCAGACGGCATTGCTCCTCGGCGAAGCGGACATTTTCGGCGCTGCGCAGCTGCACATAGCCGCAGACCGCCCCCACCACAAAGTAGACGAGGAAGGCCAGCCAGTTGGAAGGCTCGTAGAAGAGCAGCAGCGGCGAAGCCCCCTGCTTCCAGTAGCCGACCACCAGAGACGCCGACGCCAGAAGTGCCGCAGCCACCCCGGCATTCAGCCCGTAGACATTGGCCGCCAGCACGATGAAGGCCAGCCGGAAGTCCACCACCCGGAACTGCGCCTGTGAGCCGGTCATCTGTACCAGCAATTCCGTAAATCCGAAGGATGCCACGATCTCGGCAGCTTCCAGCAGATGCCGGTGCCGCTCCCGCAGACCGCTGAGCCGCTGGCCCCATGTCCGGCTGTGGCGGGCGTGGGTCTCGGTCCGGAACAGCCGGGGCAGATCCTCCTCCAGCGAGTACCGGGGGAACCACCCGTAACGGCAGCGCAGCACCCCGTCGTCGGGCGGGTAGGTGCGGATGAGGTCGGTACCGTAGGTCACCTTCAGGCCCGGATGCAGCGCCTTCCACGCCTCCCCCAGCTGCTCGTAGTTCAGCGCAAAGACCACCGGCGCGGTGAAGCTTTCCCACTCCGGCGTCCAGTTGTCGAACACCCGCAGCACCAGCTCGGAAAGATCCTCCACGCAGAGGGCGAACACCGGGGCCAGCGCCTGTTCATCGAAGTGCAGCTCACCGTCCCGCATCCGGGTCAGCAGCCCGGCGATGCCCGCCGGGGCCCCGGTGCCGTCGCAGCCATATAAGTAGGGCAGGTGCAGCACCTTGATCTGCACCTTGCTCGTTTCGGCGTAGTGGCGGCAGAGTGCTTCCGCCGCCTGTGCCACCACCGTTTTGCCGATGGCCGGGGTCAGCACCGCCTCCGGCCCCGCCAGATAGAGCAGCTGGCTTTCCCGGTCGCGGTTGGCTTGCAGCACCCGCCGCAAACGATCCAGCTCGCCCTCCTGCTCGCTGTGGGGCGTCAAGTATTCCGAAAAGTAGACGATGCGGTCAAATTCGTAGCTGTCCACCAGCTGCCCGATCCGCTCCTTGCTGTCCAATGTGATGGCCCGCAGCTTGGGCGGGTGGGGCTGCCCCCGCCCACAGGTGATGAGCACATGGTCCTCAGGGAACGCCATCTCGACCCATGCCTTCGTCACAAAACAGGTGTTCCCGGTCAATAGAATCTCCACTTCCAGCTCCTCCGCGTTCCTCCCAAAATTTCCCCGGCCCGCCCGGTCTCCGGTCCGGGTGTTCCGTTAGGGCAATTATAAGCAGAATCGCACCGCAGGTCAACGAAAATCGTGCGACAAATCGTGTGTTTTTGCAAGAGCATTCGATCGTTTACCAGTTTTTTGCCATCTCATTCATGCCCGTTCGACCGCTTTTCTGCGCAAAAATCGGGCAAAAAAATTCCCGCAAAGCTGGCTGCAAGCTCCAGCTTTGCGGGAAGGTGGTATCCTATGATCGTTTCTTAAAAGGTGCTGAGCAGCCGCTCCCCGGCCCCGCCGCTGACGTACAGCGTTTTGCGGCTGACCTGATTATCCAGCGGCTGACCGGCTGCGTATTTCTTCAGGTTGTGGACAAAGATGTCCGCGATGTTGTCCAGCGTCTTGGGCAGACTGAACCCGCCGGACACATGGGGCGTGATGATCACCCCCGGCTCACGCCAGAGCGGGTGGTCGCTGGGCAGGGGTTCCGGCTCGGTCACATCCAGCGCCGCGCCGAAGAGCCTGCCGCTGTGGACAGCCTCATACAGCGCCATGTGGTCCACCACGCTGCCCCGGCCCACATTCATCAGGATGGCACCGGGCTTGCACTTGGCGATCCGCTCCCGGTGGAACAGATGCTTCGTCTCCGGCGTGCCGGGCAGACTCAGGGCCACGAGGTCGGCTTCGGGCAGCTCAGCGTCCATCTGGCTTTGGGGCACCACCCGCAGACAGTAATCGGGGCAGGGGGTGTCCGGGTGGACCGTGCGGCGGACGCCCACCACCTCGGCTCCCAATGCGTGCGCCCGGCGGGCAAAGTTCGAACCGATGTCCCCCATGCCGACGCAGAGCACCCGCGAACCGTACACGCTGCGGACGGAGTGGCCGGTGGGGGCCCATTCGCTGCGGTTCTGGCGGTCACGGTAGAGGAAGAGGTCCTTCTGCAGCCCCAGCCACATGCCCAGCATCCACTCGCTGATGGCAAGGCCGTAAGCCCCGGTGGCATTGGTGACCACACAGCGTTCCGGCAGCACACCGGGGGCCAGATAAGCGTCCGGCCCGGCCGTATTGGACTGGAACCATTCCAGACGGTCGTTCTGCCGGATGAGTTCCACCGGCACATTGCCCAGTACGGCATCGGCCCAGCGGACATCCTCCGCCGTCACGTCCGCAGGGACGGTGAAACGGAACTCCGCTTCCGGGGCCGCTTGCTGCATCGCCCGTTTCTGCTCTTCACGGAGCGGCAGACAGACAAGGATCTGTTTCGACATGGTATCTTCCTCCCAGTGGTTCAGTTTTTGGCTTTATTGTACGCCCGCCGGGGAAAAAAGTCAAAGCCGCCGGGCAGCGGGTGCTGCTCAGCGGCTTTGGGGCTGTTTTTCGAAAACGATCAGAACTTGAACAGGTTCACGATCCGCTCCCACAGGCGGGTGAAGAAGCTGCCGGACTGGGTGGTGGTCTCGGTCTCGGCGGTGTTGGTGGCAGCGGCCACGGTCTCGCCGGTCTTATAGACGAACTTCACGTTGGAGGAAGCCTCCTCCGGGGCACCGGCAAAGCTGGTGTAGTTCTCCAGACGGTCGGTCATGGCGTCCAGCACGGTCTTGAGGGCGTGGATCTGGTCGGTGTCGAGGGAGCCGGTCAGCTTGGAGATGCCCTCCTCGTTGAACTGGTTCAGGCCGTCCGCCAACCGAGTGGAACCGTCGGCAAGCTGCCCCACACCGTTGTTCAGGGTGGTCACACCGTCGTAGAGGGTCTTGGTGCCATCGGCCAGTTGGGCGCTGCCGTCCTTAGCGGAGTGGGCACCGTCCGCCGCAGCGGCCACGCCGCCGGTGTACTGGTTAACGCTGGAAACGAAGAGCTGGATCTGAGAAAGGCTGGTCTTCAAAGCGCGGACATTGGCGATATCCTCGCTGTTCTCGGCCTGAAGCTTCAGCTCATCCTGCACGGTCTGCTTGGCCTCGGCGCTGGTCAGCAGGTCGATCAGGCCGCAGATCATCGAAGGGTCGTACTTCTGCATCAGGCGCAGAGCCGCCTCAAGGTCGTGGTTGGTCTTGGTGGCGGAGAGGTAGAGGGCCAGATCGAGCTGGCTGTCCTTGAAGCTGGGTTCCTGCTCCCAGATGGTGCGGACCATCTTCTTGCGGGCAGCGGCCAGCGTCTTTGCGTTCATGGTCAGCACTTCGTCGATGACGGACTGGTAGTTGTCCCATGTCATCGGGGTATCGATGAGGCCACCCTCCATCAGGCTGCTGTTGGCCGAAGCCAGCACGCCGTCAGCGACCTGCTGGGCGGCGCTGTTCAGGGCGTCGTTGTTGGAGGTCAGGGTATCGAGGCCGTTGGTCAGTTGGCCAAGGCCGTCATTCAGGGCAGCGGCACCGGTGTTCAACTGAGAAGCACCGTCCAGCAGGGCCAGCGTACCATCGGCCAGTTGGCTCACGCCGTCCTCCAATTGAGAAGCGCCGTCCATCAGCTGACTCATGGCGTCGTTGAGCTGCTGGATGCCGTCGGTCAGCTCGTTGATGCTGTCAAGGTCGAAGACGTTGTCGGTGCCAAGGGCATCGGGGCTGGTGGCAGCGGCCAGCATGATCTGGGGCGCGGCGAGGTTCTCCACGTCGGCTTCCACGGTCACGCTGTCCTGCAAATAATCTTCCACAGCGGACAGGTCATCGGGCAGCAGACCGCTCAGGGAATCCTTGACGCCGGGGAGGCAGACAAAGGCAGCCACGTTGCTCTTGGCGGCAGACTCAACGATGCCGTGGTCTGCGTTCAGGTTGGAGGCGTCTTCCCCGAAGATGACGCCCACCGCCGTGACCAGCGGGGTCACGATGGTGCGCTCCTTGCCGTTGACGGTCACGGTGCCGCTCTCGTAGTTGGTCAGGTCCACGGTGATCTTCAGGTGGCCGCTCTTGCCGATCAGGTTTTCGAGGCTGTCGGTGGTGCCGTCCAGCGTGTAGGTCACCTTGGCACCGATGGGCAGGGCCCGGTCGGTGTCGCCCTTGTAGTAAACATCAGTATCGTCGGTGTTCCAGACCAGCTTCTCGCCGTCCTGCGTAAAGGCGGCGTCGCTCTCGGTGTTCTGGATGTTGGTCAGGCTGGACACATCGGTGACGGAGGACAGCCCCCCGGCGTTGTGCAGGTGTTCGCTGACGGTGGTGCTCTGGACCGAGCCGTCGGCGTTCATCACGACATAGACATTTTCAGATTTGGTAAAGGAAGACGAACTTGCCGCAAAGGCAGGCATCGTCATACCGGCGGCGAGAGTCAGCGCCAGCGCCGCACTGGCGATACGAAGCGATTTTTTCATGGTAGTTACTCCTTCTCAGACTTCTTGGCGTTGGCGTATTCGGGCACGAGCCAGTGCATCGTGGTGTGGCGGATGATCCAGTCCAGCAGCATCAGGGCGGCGGGCAGGACCACCAGAATGACAACCATACTGATCAGAGCGCCGCGGGAGATGAGCCGACAGATGCTCTGCAGCAGCTCCATCTTGCTGATGGCAGCCACGCCGACCGTGGCCGCGAAGAAGGTCAGGCCGCTGGTCAGGATGGACTGGCTGCAATGCTCCAGAGACTGCTGCGCTGCCTCCTGCGGGGTGCGGCCGTAGGCGCGCTCCTCGTGGTAGCGGGTGGTCATCAGGATGGAGTAGTCCACCGTTGCGCCCAGTTGGATGGTGCCGATGACGATGCTGGCGATGAAGGGCAGCTGGGTGCCGGTGAAGTACGGGATGCCCATGTTGATGGCGATGGCGGCTTCAATGCTGGCGACCAGCAGCACCGGAATGGACAGGCTGCGGAAGGAGATCAGGATGATGACGGCAACGGCCATGATGGACCAGACGTTGACGTTCTTGAAGTCCACATCCGCGACCTCGATCAGGTCTTTGGTCATGGCACCCTCGCCGGTCATGACGCCTTCGGGGTCCACCGCCTTGATGGCGGCGTTCATCTCATCCACTTGGGCATTGATGGCGTCGGTGCCAGTCTTATAGGAGCTGTTGGCAAGGATCAGCTTGTACCCGCCGGACTGCAGGATCTCGGTCACGCTGTCGGGCAGCAGACTGGTGTCGAAGCCGGGGCCGGTGATGGAATCGAGGCTGACCACCTGCGTGATGCCGTCGATGCCCTTGAGTTCGTCGCACAGGTCAGAGACTTGGGTAGCACTCAGGTCGTCGTGAACGAGGATGAAGTGGGAGGTGGTCATGCCAAAGTCCTCGCCCAGCTTGTTGGTGCCAACGATGCCGGTCAGGTCTTGGGGCAGGGAGTCGAACAGGGTGTAGTAGACTTCCGTCTTGTTCTGCGCAACGGCAAAGGGGACCAGCAGCACAAGGAAGATGGCCACGATGGGCGCTGCGTGCTTCGAGACGAAGTAGCTCAGCTTGGTGAGCCGGGGAATGACGGTGCGGTGCTTGTACTTCTCGACCCACTTATCAAAGGTGAGGATCAGCGCGGGCAGGACGACGACGGTGCAGATGACGCCCAGCGCCACGCCCTTTGCCATGACAAGGCCGATATCGCGGCCCAGCGTCAGGCGCATGGCGCACAGGGCAAGGAAGCCCGCGATGGTGGTCAGGGAGGAAGCGGAGATGGAGGTCATGGTCTTGCAGATGGCGCTGACCATGGCTTCCTCGTTGGAGGAGCGGAGCTCTTTTTCCTCCTGATAGCGGTGGAGCAGGAAGATGGAGAAGTCCATCGTGACACCCAGCTGCAGCACCGTGGAAAGGGCCTCGGTGATGTAACTGATCTGACCAAGGAAGATGTTGGTGCCGAAGTTGTACACGATGGGGAACAAAAGGCCCAGCATGAACAGCAGCGGCGTGATGGTGCTTTCCAGCGAGAGGAAGAGCACCAGCAAGCTTGCACCTACAGCGCAGAGGACATACAGCGGCATTTCCTGATTGATCAGGGTCTTGGTGTCCTGCAAAATGACGCTCATGCCGCCGAAGAAGCAGTCCTTCCGGAGCACCTTCTTGATCTGCCCAACGGCGTTCATCGTCTCATCGCTGGCGCTGGGGCCGTCGAACCGGACGATGAGCATGGTCGCGTCGTTCTTGCCGAACATGAACTGCTGGACGTCTGCCGGGAGCATTTCCTTCGGCACGCTGGGGTCCAGCACATCGCTCAGCCAGAACGCTTGGGTGACGCCGGGAACGGCCTCGATGTCCTTCTTCATGGCGATGAGCTCGTTGGTGGGGAGGCCCTCGACCGTGATCATACCGGTCGAAGCCAGATGGAAGTCGTTCTCAAGGATCTGCTCGCCGATCATGGAGTCCAGCTCCTGCGGCAGATAGGTGAGGACGTCATAGTTGATTCGGGTGGCAATGGCGCCGATGGCGGAAGGGATCAACAGCAGGATCGCTACTGTTAAGATCAGCTTGCGCAGACGCACGATGCCCTGTGCGATCTTTTTCATGAAAACCCTCCATTGGATGTTGGATTGGAATGGTGTGCGGAAAAGTGACTCACGGTCACTTCTGAGCAAGCACTATTATAGCAACCCGGCAAAAACTGTCAAGCCAAAAACTGACCAAACGTCAGTTTTTTTATCACCGAGCCAAAATTGTATAGTGCTTCCGGCCATTTAGGGGCTTGCGCCGCGGCGTGACCATTGCTAAAATATGGTGTACACGACAGAACATCGAAGAAAAGAGGAATCGACTCAAAGCATGAGCACCGTGGAAGGCAAAAAGCAGGAGAAGCGCCGGGCGCTTCTGGACGCCGCATATGAGCTGTTTTTGGAGCGGGGTGCTGCCAAGACCAGCGTAGAGGAGATCACCTCCCGCGCAAAGGTCGGCAAGGGCACGTTCTATCTCTACTTTGCCGACAAGGGCGCGGTGACCCAAGCGCTGCTGGCGCGGGTGAGCTATCAGCTGCTGGACGACGCTGTGACCGCCTGTGAACACACCGCCGGGCTGGACAGCTTCCCGGACAAGATGATCTTCGTGATCGATCACATCATCGAGGCCCTGCGGAAGGACACCCTGCTGCTCCGCTTTCTGGAGCGCAGCTTCGTCTGGCCGGGGCTGGACCAGATCGAAGCCTCCGGCGAGGCCGAGCCGCTGATGCGCAAACTGTTCCACACCATCCTCGCCAGCCCCGAAACGGCCGGCCGCACCGAGCGGGAGATCTACCAGCGCATCACCGCCCTCGGCAGCATGTGCATGTCGGTGTGCTATTCGTCCATCCTCGAAGGCAAACCCGACAACATCGACGCCATGAAGCCGGTGCTGTACGATATTATACGGAAAGCGTTCGGCTGAAAAGCCGCAGACGCGGCAAAAAGGATCGCTCGATTTTTCCTGATTTGCTGCCCCCTGCAAAAAAATTTGTTTTTTGCAAAAAAGAGCTTGCTTTTTCCCGGAAGATGTGGTAAGATATCTGAGTCGGTACGACATCTGGACGGTTAGCTCAGCTGGTAGAGCATCTGCTTGACGTGCAGGAGGTCACAGGTTCGAGTCCTGTACCGTCCACCATACAGTTCGTACTCGAACCCGATTCTTTATGAAAAAGGGTTCGGGTACGTTTTTTGTTTATCGGAGATTCTGCGGAAGGACTACACAGAGCGTTAAACGAGCAAAGGCAGGGTATCACTATAACGGTGGTATCCTGCCTTTTGCTTTGCGGAATCAAGTTCGCTTTGTGCGAACTTGGTCGTCCCCCTATATGGCGCGTTTGGGGGTAATCGCTGCGTACGTGCGTACCGGGAGCCTGTACACCTCTGACAATGTGTAACACACTAGACTTTGTTCCAAAGTCTGTGTGCCAAGGGGCATAGCCCCTTTGGAATCCCTGCGGAGCGTGTACGCACGTACGCAGGAAAATGGCAAAATTTCACTATATCGGGGGTGTTCTTTCATTGGAGAGTATGGTATACTCGGCTTAGCCCAGTAAATTGGAAGTTGTGAACTTAGAATTAGAGGTGTTGAAAATGAAAATAATAATTATATTTATTGATTTACTGATGGCAACTGTTCTCTTTTTTGTTGGAAGATTTTTTATCAAATCAAGGAATACAGAAAGAAGTGTGCTGTTTTTATCAGGAGATTATACTGGATTAAACACAGAGAAAATATGCAGAGTTACTGGAAAACGGATTAAGACATGGGCAATGCTCTTTTGTCTTGGCGGTATAATTGATTTTATCAAGCTGGGCGCAGGAATAATAATAGTTTCCGTTTTTTTTATTATCTTACTTGTATTTCATTTGGTTGATATGACTATAAATCGAGACAAGTACCGGGTATAAATTCCAGTTTGCTGTACTCGTTCCTAGCAGGGTTTGGGGCAGGCACGCCCCAACAAGAAGCTGTCCCAAAGGGGCAAGAATTTTCAAGAATTGAAAATTTGTGGCCACGGGACGATTCTTGCTCTCAGCTTTTTCGCTGCGTTTCGCAATTTTCACATTTCAATCTGCTCGCAGATTGTTGACAAGCTGCGCTTGACCCGATACTATAAAGGCAAGTCGAATACACGCCAAGGAGGTGCAACCATGACCGCCGTGATCTACGCCCGCTATTCATCCGACAGCCAGCGTGAAGCGTCCATTGAAGGGCAGCTGCGCGACTGCAAGGACTACGCCGAGAAGAACGGCATCACCGTGGTCGGCACCTACATTGACCGTGCCTACTCTGCCAAAACGGATGACCGCCCAGACTTTCAGCGGATGATCAAGGACAGCGGAAAGAAAATCTTCGATGTAGTTCTGGTCTGGAAGCTGGACCGCTTTGCCCGGAATCGGTTCGATGCCGTGAACTACAAGTACCAGCTGGAAAAGAACGGTGTCCATCTGGTGTCTGCCATGGAACCCATCTCGCAGGGGCCTGAAGGCATTATGGTGGAGAGTATGCTGATTGGCATGGCGGAATACTATTCCGCCGAACTCGCCCTGAAAGTGGCGCGCGGTGAGCGCGAAAACGCCCTCCAGTGCAAGTACAACGGCGGTGTGGTGCCGCTGGGCTTCACCATCGGCAAGGAGGACAGGCTGTACCATATCGACCCGGAAACGGCTCCCATCGTGCAAGAGATCTTCACCCGGTATGCCGACGGCGAACCGGCTGAGAAGATTGCCGCCTCCCTGAACGAGCGCGGCCTGCGTACCCGCACCGGGAAGCCGTTCGTGAAGAACAGCTTCTTCCAGATCTTCCGCAACCGCCGCTACATCGGCGAATACCGCTACAAGGACATTGTGACGCCGGGCGGCATTCCGGCTATTGTTGACCAGGATTTGTTCGACCGGGTGCAGCAGCGTTTCGAGCAGAACAGGATCGCCCACGGTCGGCCTGCAAAAGAGGATGTGAGCTATCTGCTGACCACTAAGCTGTTCTGTGGCAAGTGCGGCACCCTGATGGGTGGCGAAAGCGGCACCAGCCACATGGGAAACACCTACTATTACTACAAGTGCGGCAACGCCAAACGCCACGGCAAGGCGCACTGTGACCTGAAAGCCATCCGCAAGGAGCCGCTGGAACGGTTCGTGGTGGACACTGCCATTAAGGTGATTTTCAGCGATGAAATCATCGAACGGCTGATAGATTTGGTCATGGAAGCCCAGCAGCAGGAGAACACCCGGCTGCCTGTCCTGAAAGAGCAGCTCCGGGACACGGAGAAGCGGCTGGCAAACCTTCTGGAAGCCATTGAACAGGGCATCCTGACCCCGACCACCAAGCAGCGGTTGGACGAGCTGGAAGCCCGGAAAGAAGCCCTGAACACCAGCATTCTGGAAGAAGAGCTGAAAAAGCCCGTCCTGACCCGTGAGTGGATTCGGTTCTGGCTTGAAAAATTCCGCAAGGGTGACGTGGGCAGCACGGAACACCAGCGGCAGATCATTGATACCTTTGTCAACTCGGTCTACGTCTTTGATGACCGGGTCGTACTCAATTTCAACTTCACGGATGATGCCAAAACGGTCACCCGTGAGGAAGTGTTGGGTTCGAGTGCTGTGGACAATGCTCCACCAAAACAAGAGCCCCTGACCTAGGTCAGGGGCTTTTTGTTGCGTCATCCACTAACGCACGTCCGAGCAGGACGGTACAGGACTCGAACAGCAACGACGACGACCGCGGCCAGCGGCCGAAACAGGGAGGAGTTGTTGGGGCCGCGTTCGGATTTTTCAAGGCCCCGCCAAGGGGTTGCGGAAAAATCCGCAAACGCAACCCGTAAGGCCGTTTCCGCCAGATGCCGTTTCCTAGACCCCTAGGAATGTCTACCAAGAAAGATGCCGCTGCCGGAGCACCTTTCCAACCGACACCAGTCAGAGCGTCGAACCCGAACAATAATGACCAAAGGCAGGGTATCATCATGGCGATGGTATCCTGCCTTTTGCTATTTTTAACCGCGTAAGGAGTGTGATTATATGGGTAAAGCGATTTTGGCAGCAATCGTTACATTGATTGTTGGTTATTTAGGTATGGTCGTAGGACTTGAACTTTTAGGTAATTGGGTTGAGTTTGGATTGCTCATTGCTATTGCAGTAATGGGTGCTTTTATCATCTACTTCAATGACAAGAAGTAAGACAATTCCAGTTTGGAGAATTGGAAAAAACGGAATTTACCTATTAAGACATATAAACTCTTGACAATAAAACTCCTATATAGTATGTTTTTAATAAACTACTATATAGGAGCTTTTGTATGGAAAT
>ERZ1673737.737-NODE-737-length-37310-cov-9.143793_pt1 | contig 37310 bp, 30 predicted proteins | sample MGYA00580211_ERZ1673737 | MGnify/ENA primary metagenome ERZ1673737 (study PRJEB41218, sample SAMN15661789) | gut metagenome | host: Homo sapiens | place: Canada: London | collected 2015-08-20/2019-03-30 | study: EMG produced TPA metagenomics assembly of... | reverse complement strand
AGCTGGGTGAGAAAACCATGAAGATCACAGGCATGCACTGTGAGAACTGTGTGGCAAGCGTCACAAGAGCGATCAACCGCATTGACGGTGCGGCAGCAAAAGTAAGCCTGAAAAAAGGTGAGGCAGTGGTTTCCTACGACAGAGAGATCTCCAACGAGGAGCTGAAGAAGGTCGTTGAGGATCGAGGATATCACGTGGTTTCTATTCAGTAGGAATTCAGCAGATAATAAGAAAGCCGGAGTGTATTCGCTCCGGCAGATCAGAGAAAGAACCTCTCGTCGAAATGCTTAAAAATATTTCGGCAAGAGGTCTTTTTTTGTATGAAAAGTCAGAGTTGCAATTGACTCACTAATAAACGCCATTGTATAATAAAAACAGAAAAATTCAGACGGAATGAAAAAAAATCTTTCTATCCGAATGACGTGTTATGAAAGCAGAATACATCAGGCAGCATACTTTGACGGCAAGGAATATCCAAGCGGGAATCGTTGTTCATCTGGCACAGTTTAACTGAATCAACTGTGAAGCAGCTATTCGGTGCAGAGCAGCATAGTGAATGCGGATGATTTTATCCGATTGACTATGCTTTGTGAGTGGAATACGGGACTCTTTCATCTTGTGCGTGGAAGAGTTTTTTTTATGAAAAAATTTTGTGGGAGCGGAAGTATTCTGTAAGGGAGGATTATATGCTGAAGATAGCAATATACGGAAAAGGCGGCATTGGAAAGTCCACAGTGACTTCCAACCTGGCGGCAGCTTTTGCAGCCATGGGAAAAAGAGTGATACAGATAGGGTGTGATCCAAAGGCAGATTCTACTATCAATCTGCTGGGCGGGGAACCGCTGCGGCCGGTAATGAATTATATGAGGGAAGAAGATGAGGAGCCGGAGAGACTGGAAGATATTTCAAAAGAGGGTTTTGGCGGTGTTCTCTGTATTGAGACGGGTGGGCCGACACCTGGGCTTGGATGTGCAGGAAGAGGAATTATCGCAACTTTTCAGCTTCTGGAAGATCTGAAGCTTTTTGAGACCTGGAAGCCGGATGTTGTACTTTATGATGTGCTTGGTGACGTGGTGTGTGGCGGTTTTGCAGCACCGATCCGGGAGGGATATGCAGAAAAAGTCCTGATCGTTACATCGGGCGAGAAGATGGCACTTTATGCGGCCAATAACATTTCCAGTGCTGTGAGGAATTTTGAGGACCGCAGCTATGCAAGAATCTTCGGAATCGTGCTGAATCACAGGAATGTGGAAAATGAGACTGAGAAAGTGCAGGCTTTTGCAGAGAAAAGCAATATACCCATTGTGGGTGAGATCCCGAGGAGTGATGAGATCATTCGCTGGGAGGATCAGGGAAAGACCGTGATCGAGGGAGATGAGAGTTCTGAGATCAGCGAGAAATTTTTTGCGCTGGCGCGAAAGCTGCTAGAAAGTGATGGTGAAGCTGCAGAAGAAAATGCAGCAGAAAATGCAGCAGAGAAAGTCATTGCTGTTTCAGAAACAGATTCGGATAAAAAGGAGGGCGTATGAAAAAGGAAGCATATTTTGCAACAGTGGAAGAACTGGCCCGGAACGGGCTGGAAGCGATTCCGCCTCAGATGATCTCGGGGAAGCATCTGATCTACAGTTCTCCGGCAACTTTGGCATTTAATTCGCCAGGTGCAGAAGGATTCGGCGTGAAGCGTGCAGGGCTTGCAGTGCCGGACTCTATTATGCTCATTGTGGCACCAGGATGCTGTGGCAGAAATACATCGCTTATCAGTTCCATGCCGGAATACAATGACAGATTTTTTTACCTAATGATGGATGAGACGGATATTGTTACTGGCCGTCATCTGAAGAAAATCCCAAAGGCAGTAAAGGAGATCTGCGACTGTTGTGAGAAAAAGCCTTCTGTTGTGATGATCTGCATCACTTGTGTGGATGCACTTCTTGGAACTGATATGGAGCGTGTCTGCCGAAAAGCAGAGGAGAAGGTGGATATTCCGGTGCGGCCATGCTACATGTACGCGCTGACCCGTGAGGGCAGAAAGCCGCCGATGGTCCATGTGCGGCAGTCTCTGTATTCTCTTCTGGAACCGCAGAAGAAAAAAGGAAATGTGGTCAATCTTCTTGGATTTTTTTCTCCGCTTGTGGATGACTGTGAGCTTTACGAGCTTTTGCATCAGGCCGGGGTGAAGACTGTTCATGAGATTTCCAGATGCAGGGATTACGAAGAGTATCAGACGATGTCCCAGGCTAATTTTAACCTGGTGCTGCATCCGGAAGCCAGGTTTGCAGCGGAGGATTTTCATGACCGGTTGAAGATTCCGTTTATTGAGCTTCGAAGACTTTATCAGATGGATAAGATCGAGAATCAGTACCGTGCACTTGGGCAGGTTCTTGGAGTTGATTTTGACCAGGAAAAATATAAAGCAGAGGCATTAGAGGCTGTGGGACAGTTCAGGGAAGTCTGTCCGGAGGCTGTTTTTGCAGTTGGGGAGTGCATGAACGGTGATCCGTTTGAGCTGGGGCTTGCACTGGCGAGATATGGATTTAAGGTGCCGGAGATTTACGGAACCATTACTGCTGAGAATTTTGTATACATACGAAATCTGGCAAAATTGAGCCCCATGACCAGAGTTTTTTCCAATATGGAGCCTACCATGCTGTATTACGATCCAGTTTCAAGCGGCGTGAATATTACAATAGGAAAGGATGCCGGCTATTATCATCAGGATCAGCCAAATGCAGTGTGGAACCAGGATCGTCAGCCATACGGCTACGCAGGCGTGCGAAGGCTGTTTGAGACGCTGACAGCAACGGTGAAGGGGGAAAAAGAATGAGAGGACTTCGAAAATATCTGACACCTTTCGCACCGGATCAGTCGGGCGCAGTGTCAGTTTTGTATGAACTTGGTGGGATCATCGTGATCTGTGATGCGGGAGGATGCACAGGAAATGTATGCGGTTTTGATGAGCCAAGGTGGTTTGAACGGAAAAGCGCGGTGTTCAGTGCAGGACTTCGGGATATGGATGCCATCCTGGGGCGTGATGACAGGCTGGTGGACAAGCTTGTGGACGCAGCAGAGAAAGTAGAAGCAGGTTTTGCAGCGATTATCGGAACACCGGTGCCGGCAGTGATCGGAACGGATTATCAGGCATTGAAGCGTATGTGCGAGAAAAAGACAGAACTACCTGTTCTGACTGTAGATACGGACGGAATGGAGCTTTATGATGTGGGCGAACGGAAGGCTTATGTGGAGCTTTTTAAGGGGTTTGCAAAAGAAAAGCTGCCTGTGGAGCCTGGAAGGATCGGGATTCTGGGAATGACACCTCAGGATGTCAGTGATCTTGGTGCATCAGATAAGATCCAAGAGAAATTCCGTGCGCAGGGGCTGACGGCAGTTTGCTATGGAATGGGTGATGGCCTGGACGAGGTAAAAAAAGCTTCTTCTGTAGAGAAGAATATTGTAGTTTCTCCGGCAGCTCTGGAATGTGCGAAGTACCTTAAGAAAACCTTCGGAACTCCTTATGAAGCTGGTTATCCTCTTGTGGGCGAGCTGGTGCCAGATATGGATTATGCAGGGAAAAAAGTCCTTGTAGTGCATCAGCAGGTGATCGCGGATTCTATAAGAGCGGAGATCAGGAAGCGTGGCGAAGGGGCAGCAGTTACTGTGACCAGCTGGTTTTCCATGGAAAAAGATCTTCTTGAGGAGGGGGATGTATCTCTGAGAGATGAGGAAGACTATATCGAACTGGCAGAGAGTAATGGATTTGATGTGATTTTTGCAGATCCGTGCATGAAGCGTATGACACCGGGATTTGACGGAGAATTTGTGGATGCGGTGCATTTCGCAGTGTCGGGGAAGTGCCGGTAAATAACAGGGAACGGAGAAATATATGGAGCGTGAAATTACAAAAATGATCCGTGTTTACGGGATCGTCCAGGGAGTGGGATTTCGCCCTACTGTGAGCAGACATGCCATGGCAAGAGAAATAAGGGGAAGCGTTTCCAACAAGGGACCTTATGTGGAGATTTTTGCCCAGGGAAAAGAGGGGGACGTAGATGGTTTTATTTCGGATATCGAGGAGAAACCGCCGAAGCGTGCGGCAATCCTGAAGCTTCTTGTGGAGCCTGTGGAGGACGCGCCGGAGTTTGGACAGTTTGATATTATTGAAAGCGAGAAAACGAAAGGCGAGATTTTTGTTTCCCCGGATATTGCGATCTGTGATGAGTGTAAAGAAGAAATGTTTGATCCGAAAAACCGGCGGTATCTGCATCCTTTTATCAACTGTACCTGCTGCGGGCCGAGGCTGACGATCCTGGATTCCCTTCCTTATGACAGGGAGCGGACAAGCATGAAAGAATTTCCCATGTGTCCGTCCTGTGCAGACGAGTATAATGATCCGGACACCAGACGTTATGATGCACAGCCTGTCTGTTGCAACGACTGCGGTCCGGAGGTGTATCTGATCGGAAGAAAAGAGCGGGGGCGGGAAGCAATTACTGAGACAAGGCGCGTGATCGCTTCCGGCGGAATCGCAGCGATCAAAGGAATCGGCGGTTTTCATCTCTGCTGTGATGCCACAAGTCAGGAAGCAGTAGAAAGACTGCGAAAACTGAAACGCCGGCCAATGAAACCATTTGCGGTTATGGCACAGGATCTTGAGACAGTGAAAGCCATCTGTGAAGTCAGTGAAGAACAGGAGAAGATACTTACAGGGCATCAGAAACCGATCCTGCTGCTGGATAAGACAGGAAAAGTGGATGGGACAGGGTATGACAAACATCCGGAACTCTGTGAGAGTATCGCTCCCGGAAATCCGAAAGTTGGTGTAATGCTTCCGTATGCACCGGTTCAGCTTTTACTTTTTCATTATGATGATGGAATCCAGATGCCGGAACTTCTGGTTATGACAAGCGGTAATACATCCGGTGCACCGATCTGCCGGGATGATGAGGAAGCGGTGGAAGAGCTTTCACACTTATGTGACTGCATTCTTTCTCATGACAGGAAGATCCGCATCCGGGCAGACGATTCGGTGATGGATTTTTATAAGGGGAAGCCGTATATGATCCGCCGCTCCCGTGGCTATGCACCGCTTCCGTTTATGGTTTCCACACCATGGAGCGGACAGGTGATCGCAGCAGGTGGAGAGCTTAAGAATACTTTCTGCATTGGTGTGGACAACCGCTTTTATCCATCCCCATATGTGGGGGATCTGGAAGATCTTCGGACTGTAAAAGCCCTGAAAGAAACGATGGGACGGCTGGAAACTCTTCTGGAAGTTCAGCCTGAGGTGGTTGTCTGTGATCTTCATCCGAAATATAATTCTGCAGTAGTGGCAGAGGAAATAGGGCTTCCTGTTCTGAAAGTGCAGCATCATTACGCGCACATTTTATCCTGTATGTCTGAGAATGACTGTGAGGAAAAAGTCATCGGAGTTTCTTTTGACGGGACAGGATATGGAACAGATGGAACAATCTGGGGAGGGGAGATCCTGCTGGCAGATTATCAGGGATTTACCCGTCTTGGAAGCATACGGCCTTTTATCCAGGTTGGGGGTGATGTTTCAGCAAAAGAAGGCTGGAGGATTGCTGTTTCCCTGATCTGGCAGAATACAGGAAGTATGCAAGAAACGTTATCTACTGTCCAAAAACTCGAACTTTGTACAGAGCAGGAATGCAAGGTTCTGGTGACAATGGCGCAGCGAAAGATCAATGCAGTGACATCCACCAGTGCAGGAAGACTTTTTGACGGAATCAGCGCGATCCTGGGAATCCGGAAAGCTTCTACCTTTGAGGGGGAGGCACCCATGGCATTGGAATTTGCGGCTGAAGAGTGGAGAAAAAGTCCGCAGAGGAATCCGGAAACGGATAATCTGGCAGCCCCCGGCAATTTAGCAGATCTCGCAAAGAATAGTGAGGATGCCCCGGAGGATCTGAGGAAATTTATTTTAAATACTGGTGAAATCGTTCGCCATCTGACAGAAAGCAGACTTGCAGGAGAGGATCCGCGGAAACTGGCGTATGAATTCCACGCAAAGCTGGCAGAGCAGATCATTGCAGCTTGCGAGGAAGCAAAACGGCAGACAGGAATCCGTAAAGCAGCATTGAGCGGTGGTGTTTTCCAGAACAGATTGCTTTTGGAGCTGGTGGACGAAGGCCTTCAGAAAAAAGGCTTCCAGGTTCTGAAGCACAGCCTGATCCCGCCAAATGATGGAGGAATCGCGCTGGGACAGGCTGCGTATGGGATGGCATATCTGAACAGAAATATACGATAGGAGGCACAAATATGTGTGTAGGATTATCAGCAAAAGTAGTAAAGATCAGTGACGGAACAGCTGTTGTAGACGCAGGAGGCGCGAAGCGAGAAGTCTCCGCGCAGCTTCTGGGAGATCTGGAGCCTGGTGATTATGTAATGGTTCATGCTGGTGTGGCCATTGCAAAGATCACAGATGATGACGAAGATGAAACAGATCAGCTGATGGAGGAACTGCTGTAATGGAAGAAAAGAAGAAAACAGCAAGAGAGATCATAGAAGGTTATCAGGGGCCGCCTGTGCGGATCATGGAAGTCTGCGGAACCCATACACATGAGATATTCCGTCTGGGAATCCGTAAGCTTCTTACACCCCAGGTAGAACTGATCTCCGGACCAGGATGTCCGGTGTGCGTGACTCCGGTAGGATTTATTGATGAGGCTGTATATCTTGCTCTGGAGAAAAAGGCAACGATCTGTACATTTGGAGATCTTGTCCGCGTACCGGGGACAAAAAAGAGCCTTGCAGATGCCAGGGCAGAAGGTGCAAAGATCCGTATTGTCTATTCCCCTGCTGATGCGGAAAAATATGCAGCAGAGCACCCGGAGGAACAGGTGGTATTTCTCTCTGTAGGTTTTGAGACTACCACGCCTGCAGGATGCCTTTCCGTAAAAAAAGCAAGAGAGGACGGGCTTACCAATTACTCCCTTCTTGTGGCAAACAAAACCATGCCTCAGGCATACCAGGCGTTAAAAGGAAGCGCAGATGTATTTCTTTATCCGGGACATGTGAATGCTATCACAGGAACAAAACTCTGCGAACAGCTGGCAGAGGAGGGAGTCAGCGGCGTAGTGACAGGCTTTACTGCGAAGGAGCTTTTAACAGCATTGGCTGTTTCACTGGTACGTTTTCAGGAAGGAAAGCCGTTCTTTGTGAACTGCTATCCGCGTGTGGTAAAAAGCGAAGGAAGTCCGGAGGCACAGAAGCTGATGGAAGAGCTGATGGAGCCCTGCGATTCCGAGTGGAGGGGGCTTGGCGTGATCCCAGGCTCAGGACTTGTACTTAAAAAAGAATGGGAAGATTTTGACGCAAGGAAAAAATACGCAGTGCCGCCGATCCAGGGCAAACCGAATCCAGCCTGCCGCTGCGGCGATGTGCTTCAGGGAAAATGTAAGCCATCCGATTGTAAAGTATTTGGAAAAGTCTGTACCCCGCAGCATCCGGTAGGAGCATGTATGGTGTCAAATGAGGGAGCATGTTCTGCGTATTTTATGTATGGAAATTAATATCATAGAAAGAAGATGACAATTATGGACAATAAAACAGTAACCATGGCTCACGGTGCCGGAGGCCGCCAGACCTCGGAACTGATCGATGAAGTATTTAAAGCACATTTTGCAAACCCGGATCTCACTGCAGATGATGCGGCAGTGCTGGTTCCGCCGACCGGAAAAATGGCTGTGTCAACAGACGGATTTATTGTATCGCCGGCATTTTTTTCAGGGGGAAATATCGGTAAACTTTCTATCTGCGGAACTGTCAATGATCTTGCATGTATGGGAGCGAAGCCAATGTATCTCACCTGTGCATTCGTGATCGAAGAAGGTTTTCCAATGGAAAAACTGGAGGAGATCGCGTCCGCAATGGAAAAAACAGCAAAAGAAGCAGGCGTCCGGATTGTTTCCGGTGACACGAAAGTTGCGGGAAAAGGACAGGTTGACGGCGTATTTATCACTACCACCGGAATGGGAGAGATCCAGGACGGAGTCCAGGTAGGCGGTGAGCTTGCAAAACCAGGAGATGCCATTATTGTTACCGGCGATGTGGGAAGACACGGATGTACTATTCTTCTTGCCAGGGAAGATTTTGGAATTGATGCGGATGTGACAAGTGACTGTGCGCCACTTTGGGGAACTGTAAAAGAAGTGATGGATGCAACACATGATATCCATGTGATCCGTGATGCAACAAGAGGTGGTGTGGGAACTGTTCTCTATGAGATTGCAGGACAGAGCAATGTAGGAATCCGCCTGGATGCGGCAGCAGTGCCGGTAGCTCCTGAGGTAAAAGGTGTCTGCGGAATGCTTGGTCTGGAGCCTCTTTATCTTGCATGTGAAGGCCGCATGGTCATCATGGCTCCGAAATCAGAGGCAGAGAAGATCGTGGAAGCACTGCATAAATGTCCGTACTCCAAAGATGCAGCCATAATCGGTGAAGTTACAGATGATCAGCCGGGAAAGGTTGTCATGACTACAGAAATCGGAACCCAGGCACTGCTTCCCCAGCCCGGCGGCGAGCTGCTGCCGAGAATCTGCTGACAGATAAGTTCAGAATATAAAAGGCGGTCAGGAAGAAAGATTCGCCTTTTACAGAGAAAAAATCAGCGATAGAAGCAGAGTACGATAAAATGGACATTAATACAGAATGCCGGAAAGGAGAGCCAGACCTTATGGAGACAAGAGTGGCACTGATTTCGATCATTGTGGAAAACAATGACGTGATCGATGATATCAACCGTTTTCTTCACGAAGCGGGAAAATATATTATCGGGAGAATGGGGATTCCCTATCGGGAAAAAGGTATCAACATTATAAGTATTGCCATTGATGCACCGCAGGATGTGATAAGCTCTTTATCCGGAAAGATCGGACGGCTGAATGGTGTTTCTGCAAAAACAGCATATTCTAATGTGATCACAAAGGCGGAGGACAGAAAATGATCAGAATCGCAGTATATGGAAAGGGCGGCATCGGAAAATCCACAACAGTTTCCAATGTGGCAGTTGCCCTTGCGGAAAAAGGAATGAAAGTGATGCAGATCGGCTGTGATCCAAAGGCGGATTCAACGATCCTGCTCCGCCATGGGAAAGAAGCTTCCACAGTTCTGGATCTTTATAATAAGAAAAGACAGGATCTGAAGCTTGAAGATATGGTGCAGATCGGATATGGCGGTGTGGTATGCGTAGAGGCAGGAGGACCTGCTCCGGGACTTGGCTGCGCTGGCCGCGGGATCATCACAGCTCTGGAAAAACTTCAGGAAACAGGGGCATATGAGACTTATAAACCGGACATTGTTTTTTATGATGTACTGGGAGATGTTGTGTGCGGCGGTTTTTCCATGCCAATGCGAAAGGGGTATGCAGATAAAGTTTTTATCATTACTTCCGGTGAAAATATGGCCATCCATGCAGGCGCGAACATTGCCATGGCAGTGGAAAATTTCCGGAACAGAGGCTACGCTTCCCTTGGCGGTATCATTCTGAACAGACGGAATGTGCCGCGGGAGGAAGAAAAAGTGCAGGAGCTGGCAGAAGATTTTCATACGAAGGTGATAGGAACTCTTTCACGAAGCGAGCTGGTGCAGGAAGCAGAAGTACTGGGAAAAACTCTTCTGGAAGTCTACCCTGACAGTGAGATGGCAGAAGAATATCGGACACTGGCAGAGCAGATCCTGGAAGCATGCAGGGAGGAAGCTCCATGTTAAAAAGAATTGGAATCAGAGCGATTTCGGAGAAAACAGAGGTAACGATAGGAGAGGCTTCTTTTCCGGTACCGTTTCAGCCGGGATTGGAATTTAATTCTCCTGCTCATGGAAACTGGAACATTGTACATACAGGAATGCTGGTTCCGGAGGCGCAGCAGATATATGTCTGCGCGGATAACTGTATGCGAGGTGTTGTGCTGACAGCAGCAGAGATGAATGCGGCGGAGAGGTTTTCTTTTGTGATCGTGGAGGAAAAGGATCTTCTAGGCGGGAATCTGGAGGATATTACCATTGAGGGTGTGACAGATGTGCTGAACCGCCTGCCGGAGAAGCCGAAAGCGGTTCTGCTTTTTACAGTGTGTCTGCATCATTTTCTGGGAAGTGATCTGGACCGGATTTATGGAGAGCTGGAAAGCCGTTTTCCGGAGATCTTTTTTATGAGATGTTTTATGGATCCGATCATGCAGAAAACCGGTCCCACACCAGACCAGAAGTTACGGCGTGCCATGTATGATGCAGTGCCGGAAGCTGAGGCAGACCCTGGATGTGTGACGCTTCTTGGAAGTGATTTTGTGCTGGACGCAGATGCAGATATTAGAAGAATATCAGAGAATAACGGACTCAAGCTTCGCGAGACTGCTGCCTGTGAAACATGGGAAGAGTATCAGAAACTGGGAGAAGGAAGCCTGATCATTGACTGTTACCCGGCAGGAAAATTCGGAGTGCAGCAGCAGGCTGAAAGACTTGGGAGGCCTTTTCTGTATCTGCCGGGAAGCTTTGATTATGAGGAAATACAGTGGCAGGAGGAACAGCTGCTGGAGAAATTGAAAGAGTTAAAGGGAGAAATCACAGGTCCGGATATAAAAAAAGAAATCCGGTTCTGCGAGGAAGCTCTTTCCAATGCAAAGAAAATCATCGGGGATACACCGATCGCACTGGATTATCTTTTTCATCCAAGACCGCTGGGGCTGGCAAAGCTTCTGTTCACCCATGGATTCAAAGTAGAGTCCGTTTATCTGGACAGTATCAGCCCGGAGGAAAAAGACGTATTTTTCTGGCTGAAAGAGAATGTTCCGGAATTGAAGCTGATCTCAACGATACGGCCTGAGATGCGCGTGAGAACACGATGCTCTGAAAATAAGATCCTTGCCATTGGACAGAAAGCAGCCTGGTTTACCGGAAGCAGGAATTTTGTAAATATGGTCCAGGGCGGCGGGCTTTATGGCTTTGACGGAATCCGCCGGACTGCTCAGCTGATGATCGAAGCTTTTGAAGCGGAAAAAGATCCGGAAGATCTGATCGTGCGAAAAGGATGGGGGTGCGAAAGCTGCATATGAGACAGGCATATCGAATCATACCAATTTATACAGCAGATGTGTCAGGCGTCTGCTCAGCTTTGTATGAGCTGGGAGGGATGACGGTGATGCATGATCCTTCCGGGTGTAATTCTACCTATAATACCCATGATGAGATCCGGTGGTACGATCAGGATAGCCTGATCTTTATTTCGGGGCTGACGGATATTGATGCGATCATGGGAAATGATGAGAAATTTCTTCAGGATATTGAGGACGCAGCAGAAGAATTGCAGCCGAGATTTATTGCCCTTGCCAGTTCGCCGATTCCTTTTATGAATGGAACCGATTTTCCGGGACTTGCCAGGGCATTGACAGTGGGGACGGGAATTCCGGCTTTTTTTGTTCCGACCAGTGGAATGCATGATTATGTGTACGGTGCAGGGCTTGCGCTGGCAGAGATTGCGAAACATTTTACAGGAGATGAGAAGAACAAGGGAGAATCCGAACATCCAATAAAAACTGATGATGAGAAAGTCCCTGGTAGTACCGGAAAATCTGTGGAATGTGTAGAAATAAAGTCAGAAAAGAACAGACGAAAATTAAATCTTCTGGGTGTAACTCCCCTGGATTTTGGCCCGCAGTCCATTGTAGATATCATGAAAAAACGCCTGGAAAACCAGGGCTGGGAGATAATTTCCACCTGGGCCATGGGTGACACGCTGGAAACACTGGCAAAGGCCGGTGAAGCAGATGTGAATCTGGTGGTATCCTCAGTGGGAATTCCTGCGGCTAATGTGCTGAAGGGAAAATTCGGAACTCCTTTTCTGGTGGGGACACCTGTAGATGGATATGTGGAAAAAATATCTGATGCACTTGCGGAGATGGCGGAAAAAGTTACGGGAGAATGCCGGATCAGCGAGGAAATTCCTGATCTTTGGAAAGTAACTCCGGATCAGGTGATCTACATTTCCACAGAATCAGCTCAGCCCGACATCACAGTAATCGGTGAGCCAGTCACCATGGGTTCCCTGGCAGCTGCCATAGAGTATAAATATGAAAAAAAAGTTCAGCTCCTCTGTCCCCTGGAGATCACAGAAGGGCTTCTCCGGGAAAGGGATCAGGCTATTCGGGGTGAGGAGTCCATAGAAGAAAGGCTGAAAACTGCAAAGATCATTATAGCAGATCCCCTCTATCGTCCCATTTGCCCGGAAACCGCCAGATTTTATGAGCTCCCGCATATCGCTTTTTCCGGCAGGATCTACCTCAGGAAAATAAAAGAGATGTATGCGCATAATCTCATAAAAACCACATAAACTATAAGAAACCGTAAAGGCGTTGCAGAACATGCAGCGCCTTTTTATAACGGCGGAACTATTGAACGGATGGATATGGAGGGATTTTTTATGTGGGGATTTCTGTCGGCTTTGATTTCCGGGGCTTTGATGAGTATTCAGGGAGTATTTAACACAAATGTAACAAAACAGACCAGTTTGTGGATATCAACTGGCTGGGTGCAGTTTTCAGCATTTCTGGTGTGTGTTGCTGCCTGGCTTTTTACAGGGCGGGAAAGTATTGGCGCACTGTGGCAGGTGGAGAATAAATACACGCTTCTTGGGGGTGTGATAGGTGCATTTATTACCATAACAGTAATCAGGAGTATGGGAAGCTTAGGCCCTGCCAGGGCAGTTATGCTGATCGTGATCTCTCAGCTGGCTGTTGCGTATCTCATAGAACTGATGGGACTCTTTGGCGTGGAGAAAGCAGATTTTCAGTGGAGAAAACTTTTGGGAATGCTGATCTGCATTGCCGGCGTGGTGATTTTCAAATGGAAATAAAATATTAGTATTGTAATATTTGTAATATTTCGTTAAAATAAGATATGGTTTTGTATGAGTAAGGGGACACTTACCACTGCACAAGCGGAAAGGAGTGCCCACCGTATCATGAGAAATAAATTAAATATCAGAAATGTTCAGCTTATTTTTTCAGTGATCATGTTCCTGACCTTTGCAGGACTGACAGGCTGCCGGGACAAGGATTCGGAATTTCTGGAAAAAGAACTGGAGCAGGAAGAGAACAGCCAGGATTCCTCTGAGCAGGAAAGCCGGCAGCAGCCGAAAGCCGATTCACAGAAGAATTCCGGTACACAGTCGGAGTCCGATTCACAGAAGAGTTCCGGTACACAGCCAGAGTCCGGAGATGTCCCAGAGACAATCTACGTAGATGTCTGCGGTGCAGTGGCAGAGCCCGGTGTCTATGAGCTTTCATCTGACAGCCGGGTATTTCAGGCCATTGAGAAAGCAGGAGGATATCTCCCGGAGGCAGCAGTCAGCTATCTTAACCGCGCAAGGAGTCTTTCAGATGGACAGCAGATCTATGTGCCGACCCGGGAGGAGGTGGACAGCCAGACGATTCCACCGACTCAGGACGGAACGACTCAGACTGGAACCATTGCTGACAATAATGTCAACGGTACAGGCAGTACTGACAGTACAAAAATCGGTAAGGCATCAGGAGATAAACAGCAGCCGACATCCGACAGCGCAGGAGGTTCTGCCGATTCCAGGATCAATCTGAACACAGCTGATGTATCCCAGCTTACCACTCTCACAGGAGTAGGGGAGTCCAAGGCTCTGGCTATTATCGCTTACAGGGAAGAGAACGGCCCTTTTACTTCCGTCGAGGACATTATGAATGTTCCCGGCATCAAGGAAGGCACCTATGAGAAGATCAAGGATAAAATAGCAATAGAATAAGGAGCGTTAAATGAGCAGGAAAGTATTGGTAGTAGACGATGAGAAACTGATTGTCAAAGGACTCCGCTTCAGTCTGGAGCAGGATGGAATGGAAGTAGACTGCGCCTATGACGGAGAGGAAGCTCTGGAGAAGGCGAAGGCAGGAGAATATGATATTATTCTTCTTGACCTGATGCTGCCCAAGATGGATGGCCTTGAGGTATGTCAGCAGATCCGGGAGTTTTCCAATGTCCCGATCATCATGCTTACCGCAAAAGGAGAAGACATGGATAAGATCCTGGGCCTGGAGTACGGAGCAGACGATTATGTGACCAAGCCTTTTAACATTCTGGAAGTAAAGGCCCGCATTAAGGCAATCATCCGCCGGGCAGGAAACAGCCAGGATAAGAAAGAAAAGGCCAAGACAGTTGAAGTTGGCGAGCTGAAGCTGGACTGTGAAGGACGTCGCGTATTTATTGGCGGGAGAGAGATCAATCTGACAGCCAAGGAATTCGATGTTCTGGAACTCCTTGTATTTAATCCGAACAAGGTATACAGCAGAGAGAACCTTCTGAATATCGTGTGGGGATATGAATACCCGGGCGATGTACGTACTGTAGATGTACATATCCGTCGTTTGAGAGAAAAGATCGAGGCCAATCCCAGTGAGCCGAAATATGTACACACCAAATGGGGTGTAGGATATTATTTTCAGGCATAATCCATGAAATTCAGAAAAAGCGGAAAATTCTTTAAAAGTCTTCGCTTTCGTATCATGATAATCCTGATCATACTGGGAATCGTACCAAGTGTCATTGTTACGGAAATGGTGATCGCCAATTATGAAGACCGGGCCATTGCCAACCGTGTGCAGAGTATGGAGAATATCTGTGACATCATGTGCGACCTGCTGATCAAAGAGAATTACCTGAATGACTCCGGCTCGCAGACGGTAAACAGCAAGCTGGAGCTGCTGTCTAATATCTATGGGGGAAGAATTCTCATTGTGGACAGGGATTTCAGAATTATCAAGGATACTTACGGCGTGGATGAAGGAAGGACTCTTGTATCCCAGAAAGTAGTGAATTGTTTTAAGGGAGAAGATGACTACCGTTATGATTCGGCCAGCCAGAAGATCGTTCTGGCAGTCCCGGTAAAAAGCCCGGAAGTGAATCAGGTGCAGGGGGCTATGATGATCATGGCTTCATCCAGTGAAGTAACAGCGACCATACGTGAGCTGGAACAGAAAGGGATCCTGATCATCGGAATCATTGTAGTGCTGGCGATCTTCCTGGGATATATTTTGTCCACAGTGCTTGTGAAACCTTTTGCAAGAGTAACGAAAGCAATCGAAGATCTTACAGATGGTTATCAGAACGAAGAGATCTCAGTTCCGGATTATACAGAGACAGCCCTGATTACGGAGGCATTTAATAAGATGCTTTCCAGAATGAAGATTCTGGATGAATCCAGACAGGAATTTGTATCCAATGTGTCTCATGAGCTGAAGACACCGATGACTTCCATGAAAGTACTTGCAGATTCCCTGGTAGGACAGCAGGGCGTGCCGGAAGAACTTTATCAGGAATTTCTTTCTGATATTACAGAGGAGATCGATCGTGAGAACAAGATCATCACAGACCTTCTCTCCCTTGTAAAAATGGACAAAAAAGCAGCAGACATGAACATTGTCAACATGAATATCAATGAGCTTCTTGAGAATATCCTGAAGCGTCTCCGACCTATTGCAGATCAGAGAAGCATTGCCCTGATACTGGATTCGTTCCGTCCGGTTACAGCTGATGTGGACGAGGTGAAGTTTACGCTCGCTATCAGCAACCTTGTGGAAAACGGAATCAAATACAATGTAGATGAAGGCTGGGTTCGGGTAACGCTGGATGCAGACTACAAGTATTTTTATGTGACAGTAGCAGATTCCGGACTTGGAATTCCGGAGGATTCCATTGAGAGGATCTTTGAGCGCTTTTACCGCGTGGATAAATCCCATTCCAGGGAGATCGGCGGAACTGGTCTTGGCCTTGCCATCACCAGAAGTTCCATTGTCATGCACCATGGAACCATCAAGGTATCAAGCAAAGAAGGCGAAGGAACCACATTCAATGTGAAGATTCCGCTGTCTTATATCTCATCCTAGGAGGTAGCGCATGAAAAAAACGATCTGGATCATCTGTCTGGCTGCTGCGTGCCTTCTCCTGGGAATGGTAGCGTATATAAGCTTCTCAGGTAAAAAAGAGACCGAAGAGCAGCAGTACAGTTTTTACTATATCAACAATGAAGAAACAAAGCTGAAAGAGGAGAAATATGTTCCTGAAAAAGAATCAGCAGAAGTAATGCTCCGTGATTTTTCAGAGAGTCTGAATAATCGTGAGACAAGAGATGATGGAATCTCACTTTTTCCTGACGGTGTGAAGATTTCTTCCTATTCTGTGAATGACGGCGTGCTCCGTCTGGAATTCAATGAAGCCTTCGGTAAGATGTCCCGTACCAGGGAGCTTCTTGTAAAAGCAGGAGTTGTGAAGATATTTGTCCAGGTTCCGGGAGTCGATTCCGTAGAAATCTATGTTGGGAAAAAACCTCTCACAGATACAAAAGGTGACGAAGTCGGAGCTATGAACGGCGATACCTTTGTGGAGTTTTCCGGCTCTGACGGCGATGTATACAGCTATGACACTTTTACTTTGTATTTTACCAATAAAAACGGAGACAAGCTGGTGGAAGAACAGCGAAGTGTCCGGTACAGACGAAATCTTCCGAAAGCGACAGTTGTTCTGGAACAGCTGGCGCGCGGCCCTCTGGAAAAAGGCCATTATCCTACAATCCCGGAGAACTCAGAAGTGCTTTCCCTGACAAGGGCGAACGGCATTTGCTATGTAGATTACAATTCTGTATTTCAGGATTATGCATTGAATGTTTCTGAGGAGATTCCTGTTTATTCGGTGGTAAATACACTGATCGCAGCCACCGGAGTGGATAAAGTGGAGATTTCCATTGAAGGAAACAAAGAAGTAACCTTCGGCAAAAATATGCAGCTTTATAAATTTTATGAATGGAATGACAGTCTTCTTGCCAGCTCAGCGGCAAAGAAGAAAGAGAACTGATCATTCCGACAGCAAAAAAATATAATACGGGAGAAACATATGATAAGACGTCCAATGTGTCTTCTGTGTTTTTTGATGATGCTTTCATTTGGCATTGCGGATCTGGCGGGGATTCCTCTTATCAGGGGGAATCCCCTTCCTGCCAGTGTGCAGTCCTGGATTGAAGTACATCCCGCTTCCGAGATCTGCGGGGAGGTGGAACGGTACGAAAGCACAGAATTCTCCCAGTCTGTTTATCTGAAAAAAACATATCTCATCTATCATTCAAAAAAATTTCCAATTAATAATGTAAGAGTATTTCTGAAAAAAGAAGAAGAGCTGAAGCCTGGGATGCAGATTCTTGTAAAAGGAATCCTGAAAGAAGTGGAAGGCCCAACAAATCCGGGTGGTTTTGACAGCAGTCAGTATTACGCCTGCCGCCATATTTATTATTTTATGAAAAAAGCTGTACTTCTGAAAAAAACATCCACATATTCCGGCTATCATCAGGCAATGCTTATGGTGAAGGAGAAATGCAGACAGATCCTGGAAAATACAGCAGGAAAAGATGCACCTGTTTTTGATGCCATTGTTCTTGGGGAGAAAACAGGCCTGGACCCGGAGATCCGGATGCGTTATCAGCTGGCAGGAATCGTACATATTCTGGCGATCAGCGGACTGCATATCAGTATTCTGGGGATGGGGCTTTATAATCTGCTGAAACGTGCAGGGCTTGGTATCTGGCCAGCAGGGATTTTTTCTCTGGCTGTGATGCTGCAGTATGGGATGATGACAGGGGGAAGTGTGTCTACGATGCGGGCTGTCACCATGTTTCTCATTGCAATGGGAGCCAGGATCACAGGAAGGATCTACGATATGCCAAGCGCAGTGTCTGTCACTGCCATGATGATCCTGGCAGAGTCACCGGCGTATCTGCTGGACAGTGGATTTCTTCTGTCATTTGGGTGTGTTCTGGGAATCTGTGTTGCATCAGAAAGGATTTGCGCTCTCGCAGGAGCAAAGAGAAAGGTTACGAAAGCCTTCTGGGGATCGGTGGCTCTTTGGCTTGTGACGCTTCCTGTGATGCTGAAATTCTTTGGTGAGGTATCACTGGCCGGACTGATATTGAATCTTGCGGTTTTGCCAAGTGTAGGAGTTGTTCTCTCAGGAGGTGTGGCTGCAATGCTTCTTGGCTTTGTCAGTATTCCGGCAGCCAGAGCTGTGATTTTTCCTGCGAAGGGAGTCCTGCTTCTATATGAAAAGCTCTGTGAACTGGCCGGAAGAAGCCGCTGGTGCACCTGGATTGGCGGCGAACCGGAACTCTGGCAGATTTTGGTATATTATATGATATTAATTGCTGTACTGTTTATTGGACAGCATATAAAAGAATCAGATCAGAAGAAAAAAGAACTGGAAAAGGGAGAGGCAAAGGGATTACAACACATTCTTCGTATAGCTGCCATTGTTCTCCTGACCTTGAGTATACTGACGCTGGGCGTTCGGTCTTTCGGGTATCTCTTTAAATCTGAAACCCTGAAGATCACCTGTCTGGACGTAGGTCAGGGAGACGGAATCCTGGTTCGAACCCCGGATAACAAACATTATCTGATAGATGGAGGAAGCAGCAGCCAATCAGAGCTTGGAAGATACTGCCTTCTTCCGGCTCTGAAAAGTATGGGGATTTCCTATCTGGACGGAATTTTCATTTCTCACACAGATAAAGACCATTTAAGTGGTGTGCAGGAACTTCTGGAATATATGGAAAAAGGACTCACAACTATCCGGGCCGGTCATCTTGTTCTGCCAGGATGGTCAGAACCGCCGGAAGCCTGGACAGATCTTGCCAGGACAGCCGAAAAAGCAGGGGTAAAAACAGTGACAGGAAACACAGGAGATATCATTCATTCCGGGACAGCGACATTTGAGATCCTGTGGCCGGAAAGTACGGCCAGGGGAAAAGATGTGAATGAGGAGGCTATGGTTATGGAACTTACATACGGCGAATTCCGGATGCTTTTTACAGGGGACATCGGAGCAGACACGGAGAAAAAACTTCTGACTGCAGGATGTCTTAGTGATATTGACTGTCTGAAAGTCGGCCATCATGGTTCACGATATTCATCCTCAGAGGCATTTTTAAAGAAACTGAAACCCGAGCTGTCCATCATATCCTGTTCATCCACCAATACCTACGGCCATCCGTCACCGGAAACGATACAGCGTCTGAAAGACTGCGGAAGTCAGATTGAATACACCATGAAAAATGGCGCGATCACCCTGGAAACCAATGGGAAAAATCTCAGGATCCTCAGATTTTACAGCAACTGAAAAACCCCCGAAAAACATGAAAAAAACAGGTGACTTTTGCTGATACTTGTTGTAGAATAAACAGGGTTTGTGTGAAAATGAAACATATAAAAGTAACACAAGATAAGGAGCTTTTATTTATGAAATATGACGTACTGATCGTAGGAGCAGGTCCTGGAGGAATCTTTGCAGCCTATGAACTGATGAATAATGATCCGGAGAAAAAGATCGCGGTTTTTGAGGCTGGTCATCCCCTGGAAAAGAGAAAATGTCCAATTGACGGGAAAAAAGTAAAATCCTGTATCCACTGCAAAACATGTGCCATCATGAAAGGATTCGGAGGCGCAGGAGCTTTTTCCGATGGAAAATATAATATCACCAACCAGTTTGGCGGAACTTTGTATCAGCATATCGGCAGGGAAACAGCAACAGAGCTGATGGAGTATGTAGATAAACTGAACCTGATGCATGGTGGCGAGGGAACTAAGCTCTATTCTACAACAAACAGTGAGATCCGCAAGCTTTGCCTTCAGAATGGGCTGCATCTTCTGGATGCTTCTGTCCGTCATCTGGGAACTGATATCAACTATGTAGTTCTTCAGAATCTTTATGATGAAATGAAAGATCATGTAGATTTCTATTTTGATGCGTCTGTTGATAAAGTGGAAAAAACAGAAGAGGGTTATGCAGTTCTGACAGGTGACCAGCGTTACGAGGGAACATACTGCATCATTTCAGCAGGACGAAGCGGAAGTAAATGGATGGAATCTGTATGTACTGATCTTAGGATTCCGACACTTTCCAACCGTGTGGATATTGGTGTGCGTGTGGAGCTTCCGGCAGAGGTATTCAGCCGCCTGACAGACGAGCTTTATGAGAGTAAGATTGTTTACAGAACAGAGAAATTCGAGGATATGGTACGTACTTTCTGTATGAATCCGAGAGGTGTTGTTGTTAATGAGAACACCAACGGAATCATCACAGTAAACGGACACAGCTACGAAGATCCTGCAAAGCACACCAACAACACAAACTTTGCACTTCTTGTATCCAAGCATTTCTCCGAGCCGTTCCACGACAGCAACGGATATGGCGAAAGTATCGCAAGACTTTCCAATATGCTTGGCGGCGGTGTTATGGTTCAGCGTTTCGGAGATTTGATCCGTGGAAGACGAAGCACAAGAGCACGTATAGACGAGAGCTTTGTAACACCGACGCTTTCTGCCACACCGGGAGATTTAAGCCTTGTTATGCCAAAACGTATCCTGGATGGTATCATCGAGATGATCTATGCACTGGATAAGATCGCGCCTGGAACTGCAGATGATGATACTCTGCTTTATGGTGTGGAAGTTAAATTCTACAACATGGAAGTTGAGATCGATGAGAATCTGGAAACCTGCCACAAAGGTCTCTTTGTTATCGGAGACTGCAGCGGCGTGACACATTCTCTTTCCCACGCATCAGCCAGCGGAGTTTATGTTGCAAGATATCTTGAGCAGGAATACTTTAATCGAAGCAAGTAAGTCCCCTGCTTCAATTGAGAATATCCGCCTGACTAAATAATTTGAACCAGAGAGACCGCAGATCAGGTGAAATTATGGATGCTATAAAAATAAAACATATATCATGCATAGGTATGCCTGGTGTGCATGAATATTTGAAAGCATTCTGACAATAACACAAATATTTTGAGGGGGATTTTGGAATAGTCCGACAGTAAGCTTGACATTTTTGTAACTTTGTGGTAAAAAAGAAGAAACCAGATTAAATTGAATATGTGCAAATGTTATAACGATAAGGTTGCATCAGAACCGATGCGCAAAAGAGAATCCGGTGCGAATCCGGAACGATACCGTCACTGTGAAGGGGAGTGGCTTTTGAGAACCACTGGGAGACCGGGAAGGAAAGGCTACGCTGAACCAAGTCAGGAGAACTGCCTTATTGTGAGATCTTAGATTCGCGGTTTACGAATCTGTATTCTCCATAACAATACAGAACTTCTTTTTATGTATTGCGCAGAGAATCCTATGTAGGAGCAGGCGGCCGCGTTAAGCTGCCGCTTTTTTGTACATGTTGGTTATCTGGAAATACATGAAAAGAGGACTATAAGAAATGAAAAGAAAAACTATGTTAGCTCTGATGCTTGCAGTTTCCATGACATGCTCTATGGGTGCAGCTACAACAGCAATGGCAGCTGATGATTCCGCTACAGAGGAAGCAGCTGATACCACAGCAGAAGAAAATACTGAGGCAGCTGATACCACAGAGGCTTCTGATGAGGATCAGAAAGCAGCTGATAATGTAGCAGCACTGATCGACAAGATCTATGTTCAGGAGAGAACAGATACAACAGATGAGGACTGCAAGGCAGCTAAAGAAGCATGGGATGCCCTGACAGACGCACAGAAAGAGCTGGTAGAAGGCGAGAATGCTGATCCGGATTACTTCGGACGTGATACAGGAGATGCTTCCAAAGACGATCCGCGTAACCAGGATGAGATTGGTGAGAACGAGCTTCTTGTTGTAAGCTTTGGTACTTCCTTCAACGACAGCCGTGCTGAGGATATCAAGGGAATCGAGGATGCTCTGGCAGCAGCATATCCGGACTGGTCTGTAAGAAGAGCTTTCACAGCACAGATCATCATCAACCATGTTGAGGCAAGAGATGAGGAGAACATCGACAACATGCAGCAGGCTCTTGACCGTGCAGTAGAGAACGGTGTTAAGAATCTTGTTGTTCAGCCTACACATCTGATGCATGGTGCTGAGTATGATGAGATGACAGAAGCTATTAACGGATATAAAGATAAATTCGAGTCTGTGGCAATTGCAGAGCCAATGCTTGGTGAGGTTGGAGATGATGCAACTGTTATCAATGATGACAAGAAAGCAGTTGCTCAGGCAATCACAGATGAAGCTTGTAAGGAAGCCGGATTCGACAGCATGGATGCAGCAGCTGAGGCTGGCACTGCATTTGTATTCATGGGACATGGTACATCCCATACAGCCAATATTACATATGATCAGATGCAGACACAGATGGAAGACCTTGGATTCAAGAACGCTTTCATCGGTACTGTAGAAGGTAAGCCGGAAGACACAGCATGCGATAAAGTTATCGAGAAAGTAAAAGAAGCAGGATACAAGAATGTTGTCCTTCGTCCGCTGATGGTTGTTGCAGGAGACCACGCTAATAATGATATGGCTGGTGATGACGAGGATTCCTGGAAGAGCCAGTTTGTAGCATCCGGAAACTTTGAGAATGTTGACACTCAGATTGCAGGTCTTGGAAGAATCGAAGCAGTTGAGCAGATCTATGTAGATCACACAAAAGCAGCTATCGATTCTATCGGAAGCACTGATGAGTCCGCAGATTCTGATGCAGCAGCAGATACAGAGGCTGATTCCGCTGAGGATTCCGCAGAATAAACAGTATAGAATATCCGTGTAGAAGCGGATATATATAAGAAATAAAGTAACTGCCCGGAAAGATCAAAAAGACTGTCTTCCGGGCAGATTCTTGTCACAGGGAAGGGAGAAACAATCATGAAAAAACGTTACGTAAATCTTCTTCTTGCAATGGTAAGTGCATCTGCCCTGATGCTTGGTTCTGTATCGGTACTGGCAGAGAGTGATTCTGCGAAAACGGAATCCGGGGAGAATGCAGAAGCAGCTGATGAGAAAGATGTATCCACAGATAAAGAGAACACCTTGGAAGATGGCGTTTACACAGCTGAGTTTGACACAGACAGCAGCATGTTCCATGTAAATGAGGCAAATGACAAAAAAGGAAAGCTCACAGTCAAAGATGGCGAGATGACTATCCATGTAAGCCTGGTTTCCAAGAAAATCGTAAATCTGTTTGCGGGAACAGCTGAAGATGCACAGAAAGACGGAGCAGATATCATTGAACCGACCACAGATACTGTAAAATACAGTGATGGCTATACAGAAGAAGTGTATGGATTTGATATCCCGGTACCTGCCATTGACGAGGAGTTTGATGTAGCGATCCTGGGAGAAAAGGGTAAATGGTATGATCATAAAGTAAGTATTAAGAATCCGGTAAAAGAAGATGCAGCAGAAACTGCTGATGATTCCGACAAGAAAGATGACGATAAACAATCCAAAGGCAAAAAGCTGAAAGATCTGAAGCTTGAGGACGGAACTTATGAGACAGAGGTAACTCTCACAGGCGGCACAGGAAAAGCAACTGTGGAATCTCCTGCAAAGGTAGAAATCAAGGACAAAGAAGCGACAGCGACCATCATCTGGAGCAGTCCGAATTATGATTATATGATCGTTGACGGTGAGAAATATGAGCCTGTAAATAAAGACGGAAACTCTACATTTGAGATTCCGGTCAGTGTTTTTGATGCAGAGATGGAAGTAACTGCAGATACGGTGGCCATGAGCACTCCTCATGAGATTGACTACACCCTGAATTTTGATTCTTCAAGCATGAAAAAGGCAGACAAATGAAAAAAATAATCTCCTACATATTTCTGACGATAGCTCTTATCCTGGGCTGTACACTGGGCGTACAGGCAGCTGAAAAAGAGCATACGCCTGCAGATATCCCGGGACTTACTTTTGACCACAGCATGGAACTTTCCTATGCGAAAGAGTTCAATGTAGACTATTATGATGGCGGCTACGCACTGATCACTATTGATCAGGAAGGACAGTTTCTTGTAGTTCCGGAAGGAAAAGAAGCTCCGGAGGGTCTGGACAGTGATATCGCAGTACTGAAACAGCCACTGGATCATATTTACCTGGTGGCAACCTCTGCTATGGATCTTTTCCGCGCTATTGACGGAATCGACAGCATCAATCTTTCCGGTACAAAAGAGGACGGATGGTATATCCAGGAAGCGAAGGATGCCATGGAACAGAACAAGATGATCTATGCAGGCAAATACAGTGCACCGGATTATGAGCTGATCTTAAATGAAGGCTGTGATCTGGCAATCGAATCCACCATGATCCACCATAATCCGGAAGTTCAGGAAAAACTGGAGCAGTTTGGAATCCCTGTTATGGTAGAGCGTTCCAGCTACGAGAGCCATCCGCTTGGAAGAACAGAATGGATGAAGCTTTATGCAGTTCTCCTTGGAAAAGAAGATCTCGCAGAAAAAGTTTTCAAGGAGCAGACAGACAAGCTGGATAAAGTTCTCACAGCAGATAAGACAGACAAGACCGTAGCGTTCTTTTATATCAACTCTGTAGGCGCAGTAAATGTGCGAAAGAGCGGAGATTATGTTTCTGAGATGATCTCTCTTGCAGGCGGCAATTATGTCCCTGAAGACACAGGAGAGAATGATAATGCCCTTTCCACCATGAATATGCAGATGGAAGAATTTTACGCGAAAGCGAAAGATGCAGATTATATCATCTATAACAGCACCATTGACGGAGAACTGAATACTATAGATGAACTTCTTTCGAAGAGTGAACTTCTCGCGGATTTTAAAGCTGTAAAGAATGGAAACGTCTGGTGTACAGGCAAAAATCTTTTCCAGGAGACAACTGGGCTTGGGACTATGATCGAGGATATCCACACCATGCTTACCAGTGACGATGATTCTCTGGATGAGTTGACCTATATGCATCGTCTGAAATAAATAAAAATACTATTAAAACCAGGAAAACAGATTGGGCGGATTGAGAAGATCCGCCTGATCTGCTATAAATAAACACGGAGGGAGACATACAGAAAAATGAACGACCGAAAACGTGCAGTCCGATACGGAATCTCATTTGTGATTCTTGCAGTACTGCTGATAATTTTATTTATATGGAATGTAAATTCCGGAAGTATCCATCTCTCTGTGAATGAGATCCTGAATATCATATTCAAACGTCAGGGAGATCAGACTTCCTATAATATTGTGTGGGAGATCCGTCTTCCGCGAATTCTGGCAGTTATCATCCTGGGTGGGGCATTGTCTGTATCCGGATTTCTGCTACAGACATTTTTTAACAACCCTATTGCAGGACCGTTTGTACTGGGTATTTCTTCCGGAGCCAAGCTGATCGTGGCACTGCTGATGATCTTTCTTTTAAGCAGATCCGTATCCATCGGTTCCGGAGCCATGATCCTGGCTGCTTTTGCAGGTTCCATGATTTCCATGGGCTTTGTTCTCCTTGTGGCAAAAAAAGTCCACAACATGTCCATGCTGGTTATCAGTGGTGTTATGATCGGTTACATTTGCTCAGCCATCACGGATTTTGTGGTGACATTTGCGGACGATTCCAATATCGTCAACCTCCACAACTGGTCTCTGGGAAGCTTTTCCGGTATGACCTGGGGCAATGTGCGGACAATGGTCGTGGTGGTACTGATTACCATGGTGATCGTATTTTTTATGTCAAAACCCATTAGCGCATACCAGCTGGGAGAGACTTACGCTCAGAATATGGGAGTAAATATCAAGCTGTTCCGGATTCTTCTGATCCTGCTTTCCAGTATTCTCTCTGCCTGTGTTACTGCTTTTGCAGGACCGATCTCCTTCGTTGGAATCGCAGTTCCCCACATTGCAAAAAGCCTTCTGAAAACAGCAAAGCCGATCCTTGTGATCCCGGCCTGTTTTCTTGGGGGCGCGGTGTTCTGTCTGTTCTGTGACCTGATCGCAAGAACTGTTTTTGCACCGACAGAGCTCAGCATCAGTTCTGTAACGGCGGTATTCGGAGCACCGGTGGTTATTTATATTATGATTCGCAGACAACAGAGGATATAAAAGATGAAATCATATTTTTTCTATACAGATCAGCTTACTGTAGGTTATGATGGAAAACCGCTGATCAAAGAGATCAATATCAGACTGAACAAAGGTGAGATCCTGACACTGATCGGCCCAAACGGAGCTGGCAAATCCACGATACTGAAAAGCATCACAAGACAGCTTTCCCTGATCAGTGGTACTGTTTATCTGGAACAGGCTGAAATGAGCCGTATGACAAATAAAGAAGTTTCAAGGAAGCTGGCTGTTGTGCTTACTGAACGGATGCGCCCGGAACTTATGACATGTGAAGATGTAGTAGCAACCGGACGTTATCCTTATACAGGAACCTTGGGGATTCTTTCTGAGGAGGATAAAAAGAAGGTTCAGAATGCAATGGAAATGGTTCACGCATGGGACTTAAAAGACCGGGATTTTACAGCGATCAGTGATGGACAGAGACAGAGGATCCTTCTGGCGAGAGCAATCTGCCAGGAGCCGGAGATCATTATCCTGGATGAACCTACCTCCTTTCTGGATATCCGCCATAAGCTGGAACTTCTTGCTATCCTCAAAAAGATGGTACTGGAAAAACAGGTGACAGTAATCATGTCTCTTCATGAGCTGGATCTTGCCCAGAAGATATCCGATCAGGTGATCTGTGTTCACGGAGATTACATTGAAAAATACGGCGCACCGGAAGAGATTTTTACATCAGATTATATTAAGAATCTTTACGGAATTACCCGCGGAAGCTATAATGCAGAGTTTGGATGTGTGGAGATGGAGCCGCCATCCGGAGAACCGGAGATATTTGTGATCGGAGGCAACGGAAGTGGGATTCCGGTATATCGTAAACTTCAGAGACAGGGAATTCCTTTTATCACAGGAGTTCTTCATACCAATGATGCGGATTATCAGGTGGCAAGGGAGCTTGCCGGTAAGGTGATAGCAGAGAAACCTTTTGAGTGCATTTCACGGGAGAATTATCAGAAGGCACTGGAAGCCATGAAAAAATGTCGGGAAGTTTACTGCCCGCTGCAAGATTTCGGTACCATGAATGCCAGAAATCAGGAATTGCTGAAAGAGGCGGAAAAGTTGGGGAAATTAAAGAAAATCGGATAATATCTATATAGAGCGACAGTATATTGGGTATTTGGAGAGACCATTTCTCAGAGATGGTCTTTTTTTAATTACAAATATCTATACAACTGTGTTATAATATGAAACAGAAAAAACGTCAGTAAACTTATAGCAGCAGTTTATAAAAAAGCTATAGTACAATTAACCTGAAAAGTCATAAATTGGAGGGAAATTCAATGAAGAAAAGAAATTTGATCGCAGCATTACTCTGCAGTGCATGCCTTGTTGCGGGCAGCGTAAATCCAGTAATGGCAGATGCAGCCAGAGTTGTAACACTTGGTGCAGACCTTACAGATGCACAGAAACAGACTATGATGAAATATTTTAATGTAAGTTCTGATCAGGTACAGATCATGACCATTACCAATCAGGATGAGCATAACCATCTGGACAATATCGCACCGCAGTCTCAGATCGGTACCAGAACTTTGAGCTGTGCATATGTGAAGCCTACACAGTCCGGAGGAATCAAGGTACGTACTGCGAACCTGAACTGGGTAACAGGTAATATGATCGCAACCACACTTTCCACATCTGGCGTAAAGAACTGTGAAGTTGTTGCAGCCTGCCCGATGGAAGTATCCGGAACAGGTGCTCTTACAGGTATCCAGATGGCATATGAGCAGGCCAGTGGAAAGAAGCTTGACGAGACCAAGACAAAACTTGCAAACGAAGAGATGGTAGTTACCGGAAATCTTGCAGATCAGGTTGGAAAGAATGAGGCAACTACAGTTGTAAACCAGTCCAAGATGGATGTGATCCAGAATAATGTTCAGAATGCAGATGAGATCCAGAATATCGTTGTAAATGTGGCGGAGCAGAACAATGTTTCTGTAAGCCAGGAGGAGATTGACAAGATCGTATCTCTTCTCGGGAAGATTGCAGAGCAGGGCTACAATTACGATGATGTAAAAGAAACTCTGGAGCAGGTTAATGAGAACACAACCGGCCAGGCGTCTTCAGGTGATGATACTCTGGACGGAGAGAACAAAGATGATACTGTAGAGGTTGACGGTGATTCAGATGATATCACAAACAGTGTAGATGACAGCGTACTTGGCGATGATGTGATCCAGAGTTCTACAGAAGATCCCACACTTGAGATCGAGACAGATAATTCTTCAGACAGCAGTGACGGAAACGGAACAGGAATCCCGGATGCAACAGATGACGGAACTTACAGCGAAAGCGATTCCGATGAGAGTGCATCTGACGAAAGCAACAGCTCTGACGAAAGTGCATCTGATGAAAGTACATCTGACGAAAGCGGCAGCTCTGATGAGACAGCATCCGATGAGGCTGCATCCACAGAGACTGACAGCACAGAACCTGATACTTCTGTACTCAGCGAGGAAGCCAGAAATAATTATGATAAATTTGCACTTTTTGCAAAAGGAGAGTATGAGGGAGATTCAGATTCTCTTCTTGCAGCAACTGAGAATACAGAAGAAGCTGCAACAGTGACACTGGATGAGCAGACAGGTAAGAATCTGGCTGCTACAGTTGAGAAGGACTACTACGATATCCTCAATAATGGAACAGATTCCTATGAGGCAGACGGAACAGAAACTTACCAGAGCACAGAGCTTAACATGATGGATAAGAAGCTTAAGAAGCTTTTTGGTATTGACGATTCCGAGGAGGATACAGATGTTACAGACGAGACTAAAGCCCTTCTTGCTGATGTCACAGAGGAAGATAAAAAGACTCTCTATAAAGACACTATGAAATTTCTTGCAGGACTTTATGGTGAGAGTACAGATTCTGCAGCGGACGAGTCTGCAGCAGAATAAGATCAGAACATCATTTTATTAAAAAATTAAGTATGACCCGCGGCAGAAGTTTTTTAACCTTCTGCTGCGGGTCTTTTATATAAGAAAAATATCTGCCGGATAAGTATTCGGGGAACTCTGTTAAAGGAATCGGACAAGTTCGCAGCTTATGAAATTTCTGTGATTTATATTAAGGATTTGGGTAAGCACTGGAAAAATGATTTTTTCTGTGATAGAATTGTCCTTAAATTGGTTTATACACAGGCAGTGAGAGGAATTTATCCAATTTATTTCTGCGCTGCCTCGGGAAATGAGAAAGGGAAAAGGTAGAATTTATGAGCCTGGCAGTAGTAACATTAAAAAAAGGCGAAGGCAGATTCCTGAAATCAGGAGGCCTCTGGGTATATGACAATGAGATCGCAAGCATCATGGGAAGCTTTGTGAACGGAGATATCGTTCTGGTCCGGGACTTTGACGGATATCCAATGGGAAGAGGATTTATCAACACCAATTCCAAGATCACAGTCCGTATGCTTACCAGAGATGAGCGTACAGAGATCAGTCCGGAATTTTTGAAACAACGTGTCCGCGACGCATGGGAGTATCGTAAGAAGGTAGTAGATACCGGAAGCTGCCGTGTGATCTTCGGAGAAGCAGACTTTCTTCCGGGTCTTGTTGTGGATAAGTTTTCAGATGTGCTTGTTGTACAGTCTCTTGCACTGGGAATCGACCGTCTTAAAGAAACGATCCTAGATGCACTGAAGGAAGTCCTTGCTGAGGATGGGATCCGGATCCGTGGAGTCTATGAGCGAAGTGATGCAAAGGTACGCCGCCAGGAAGGAATGGAACTTACCAAGGGATTTATCGGAGAAGAATTTCCGACCATCGTTCAGATCGAAGAAAATGGCGTGAAATACGAAGTAGATATCAAAGACGGACAGAAAACAGGATTTTTCCTGGATCAGAAATATAACCGTCTGGCGATCCAGAGACTCTGTAAAGGAGCAAAAGTTCTGGACTGCTTCACCCATACAGGATCTTTTGCCCTCAATGCGGGAATTGCAGGGGCTAAGAGTGTAACGGGTGTAGATGCTTCTGAGACAGCTGTAAAGCAGGCAACACGCAACGCAGAACTTAACGGGCTGGACGGGAAAGTGAAATTCATCTGCGAGGATGTTTTTGAGCTGCTTCCTGAGCTTGAGGAGAAAGGTGAGAAGTTTGATGTGGTCATCCTTGACCCGCCGGCTTTCACGAAATCCAGAAGCTCTGTGAAGAATGCAGTAAAAGGATACCGTGAAATCAATCTCCGTGCTATGCGTCTTGTAAAAGACGGCGGCTTTCTGGCAACCTGCTCCTGTTCTCATTTTATGACATATGAGCTTTTTACACAGACCATCGGACAGGCAGCGAAGAACGTTCATAAGAGACTGCGTCAGGTAGAATACCGCACACAGGCTCCGGATCATCCGATCCTCTGGTCAGCAGACGAGTCCTATTATCTGAAATTCTACATTTTCCAGGTATGCAATGACAGATAAGAACTGTCATTGTGAGAGGTAAATGTAAAGGAGACAGATTTTTATGAGAGACAAATTTAATAAATTTATGCAGGGACGTTACGGTGTGGATGAGCTTTCCAGATTTACGATGGGAGTTGCCCTGGCACTTATCATACTGACTATGTTTGTGAACATTGTAAACCGCAGTGTAGGAAGTGTGCTTGATTTCCTGGGAATCGCGGCTATCGTGTATGCGTATTTCCGTATTTTTTCCAGAAATATCCAGCAGCGTTATGCAGAGAACCAGAAATATCTTCAGATGACATCGAAGCTCCGTCTTCGTTTCAATAAAGAAAAGAATTTAATGAAACAGAGAAAAACTCATCACATCTACGCCTGTCCGGGCTGCGGACAGAAGATCCGTATTCCACGAGGCAAGGGAAAAATCGAGATCGAATGTCCCAAATGCCATACGAAATTTGTAAAGAGGAGCTGACATGTTTGGATATGTGACAGTCAACAAACCTGAGATCAAATTCAAAGATTTTGATATGTACCGCTCTTTTTACTGCGGCCTGTGCCGGGAGCTGCGGGAGCGTTACGGGATTCCGGGACAGGTATCCCTGACCTATGATATGACCTTTGTGGTGCTGCTTTTAAGCGGGCTTTATGAGCCGCCTACCAGAAAGGGAAAATCCCGTTGTGCCGTCCATCCGCTGAAAGCGCAGCCTGTGCGGAAAAACGAAGTGACAGAGTACTGCGCAGATATGAATGTGATCCTTTCTTATTATAAGTGTATGGATGACTGGCAGGATGAAAGAAAGCCTTTCCGTTATGCCTATGCCACTCTTCTTAAGAATATCGGTCGGAAGCACATGTCGGGTTATCCGGAGAAAATGCGCAGGATTCAGGAAACACTTTCAGAGCTTTCCGGGCTGGAGAAAGAAGGAGAGACAGATGTGGATCTGGTAGCCGGCTGCTCCGGCAGGATCATGGAAGAGATTCTGGCTTTTCGTGAGGATATGTGGGAATCCTCTCTTCGCAGAATGGGCTTTTACCTGGGAAAATTTATTTACATCCTGGATGCCTACGATGATGTGGAGAAAGACGCAGAAAACGGAAATTACAATCCGTTTCTCAAAAAATATAAGATGGAAGGGTTCGAGGAGGAGATCCGCAGGATGCTGGTCATGATGCTTTCCGAGGCATGCAGGGAATTCGAGAAACTTCCTGTTATCCGTTATGGAGATATCCTCCGAAATATTTTATATTCCGGCGTGTGGTGCCGTTTTACGGCAATCGGACAGAAGCGCAAGGGAGAACGGGAGAAAGAAAAACAATGTTAGATCCATACAGTGTGCTGGGAGTTCCCAGAAACGCATCTGATGACGAAATAAAAAAAGCATACCGCAAACTCAGCAGGAAGTATCATCCGGATGCCAATATCAACAATCCGAATAAGGATCAGGCTGAGGAGAAATTCAAGGAAGTACAGCAGGCATACGAACAGATCATGAAAGAACGGGAGTATGGCAGCAGCTCAGGCAGTGATTATGGCGGATACGGAAATTACGGCGGATTCGGCGGCTATGGAAGCAATGGTAATTCCACGGCCTACCAGGATGAGGAGAGTATGCGCAGACGTGCAGCCGCCAATTATATACAGAGCGGTCATTATCAGGAAGCTATGAATGTACTGAATTCTCTTGGACAGAAAAATGGTGAGTGGTATTATCTGGCTGCCATGGCCAATATGGGACTTGGAAACAATGTGACAGCCCTGGATCAGATCCGGGAAGCAGTCCGCCAGGAACCGAACAACATGCAGTACCGTATACTGCTTCAGCGTATGGAAGGCGGAGGCGGCTGGTACCAACAGCAGCAGGGGCCTTTTGGAGGTATGCCCACAGCAGGGGATGATATGTGTGATGCCTGCTGCAGGACCATGGCCTGTGCCATGTGCTGGCCGGGCGGTATTTTCTGCTGCTGATGCAGCGGATTTAAAAAAGTTTGTAAGACGGATCCTGCAGACCCGTTTTGCGATATAGATTGCAGATGACTGAAACTGCATCTGCAAAGAAAAAGAGGAGGAAATCGTTATGAGCATAAGAATTGGTATTTTAGGTTACGGTAATCTGGGCCGCGGTGTGGAGTGCGCCATCAAACATAATCCGGATACAGAGCTGGTTGCAGTATTTACCAGACGTGATCCGGAGACTGTAAAGATCCTTACTGAGACAGCTAAGGTGTACTCTGTAAAGGATGCTGAGAAAATGAAAGATGAGATTGATGTTCTCATCATCTGCGGAGGAAGCGCAACAGATCTTCCTGTTCAGACACCGGAATATGTAAAATATTTCAATGTTGTAGACAGCTTTGACACACATAAGAGAATTCCGGAGCATTTTGCGAATGTTGACAAGGCAGCAGAAGAGACAGGACATGTAGGAATCATTTCTGTAGGCTGGGATCCGGGAATGTTCTCCCTGAACCGCATGTATGCAAATGCGATCCTTACAAATGGAAATGACTATACATTCTGGGGCAAGGGTGTAAGCCAGGGACATTCCGATGCAGTTCGCCGTATCAAAGGTGTAAAAGACGCAAAACAGTATACAATTCCTGTAGAGGCTGCTCTTGAGTCTGTAAGAAACGGAGAGAATCCTGAGCTTACAACACGCCAGAAACATACTAGAGAGTGCTTTGTAGTAGCTGAGGAGGGTGCTGATCTTGCACGTATCGAGGAAGAGATCAAGACTATGCCGAACTACTTTGATGAGTATGATACAACTGTACATTTCATCTCCCAGGAAGAGCTTGACCGTGATCACAGCGGAATCCCGCACGGCGGCTTTGTGATCCGCAGCGGCAAAACCGGCTGGAACAACGAGAACAGCCATGTGATCGAGTACAGCCTGAAACTGGATTCCAATCCGGAGTTCACATCTTCTGTTATCGTTGCCTATGCAAGAGCTGCATATCGCATGAACCAGGAAGGACAGAAGGGCTGCAAAACTGTATTTGATGTTGCACCTGCATACTTAAGTGCACTTGACGGAGCAGAGCTTCGCAAAAAATTCCTGTAAGAGTCTGTAACAGATCTGTTATAAACAGCTGTACGCTGGTTAAATGATCATATCCCCGGAATGTCTGTGAATATCAGATGTCCCGGGGATTTTCTACGTAAAAATATCACAAAATGCTGGTTATAGTTATGTGCAAATGGTGGAAAAAACGGAAATAGTTGACGTAGAGTAAAGAATGGTATATAATATGGACGTAAATTTGTAACAGAATTGTAATGAATTCAGCAGCTAACGATCAGCCGGAATTCAGAAATAGTAAATATCAATTATCTATCAAAGGAAGGTATGTATGCGAAAATTAAGCAGGAAATGGAAATTTTGGGGACTTTTTTTGATCTTGATGTTTTTTGCAGCTGGGGCGACTGTACACACAACTGCAACAGATGTACAGGCTGCAACCAAGAAGGGCTTTAAGACAGAAGGCGGAAAGTCTTATTACTACAAGAATGGCAAGAAGGTTAAGGGATGGCTTACACTGAACGGCAAGAAGTATTACTTCAATGCTTCCACAGGCGTGCAGGTAAAGGGCTGGACCAAGGACAGAAAAGGTAAACGTTACTTCTATAATGCCAACGGTGTCAAAGGATACATGGCAACAGGCTGGCTTACAGACAGTAAGAAGAACACCCGTTACTTCAATACAAGCACAGGATACATGACGACCAGATGGGCGACCATTAGTAAGAAGAAGTATTATTTCTACAGTGGCAATGGTGTTGCTGCCAAGAACATATTTCTTACAGATACTAAGAAGGTTACCCGGTATTTTACCAGCAAGTGCTTTATGGCAACTGGTTGGGCAACAAACAGTAAGTCCCAGAAACGTTACTTTGATCCGAGTACAGGAGCTATGTACAAGGGATTTAAGAAGATTGGAAATAATACATATTATTTCTACAGTGGCAGCGGTGTTATGGCAACTGGCTGGGTGGAAAATGCATCCAAGGGATATAAGTATTACTTTAATCCATCTACTGGTATCATGGTAACCGGTACTGTGACTATTGACGGTAAGAAATATACATTCAACAGCAGCGGAATTCTGCAGGTGAATAATAATCCTAATACGACACCATCCACAGGAACCAGAACTATTAAGAATTTCCTGGCCAATGCGTTGAAGCCGGTTGGACAGACACTTTATGTATGGGGCGGAGGACATAATGATTCCGATGCAACCAGAAAGGGCGTAAGCCCTAAATGGAAACAGTGGTACGACAGTAACTCCAGTTCTTATAATTACAAATATTATATGGATCTTACAGAAGCTACAGAGCAGAAAGGTCTTGACTGCTCCGGCTATGTAGGATGGTCTGTATATCAGATCATGCAGAATAAATCAGGCGGTGTGAACTATACAACAGTTTCAGGAAGCATCGGATCTTTATATTCAGGCAGAGGAATGGGAACAATCGTTTCACAGGCGCAGCTTGCAAGCTCCGGATATAAGCTTTATCCTGGAGATATTGGATATAATGGCGGACATACATGGATGGTTCTCGGACAGTGTGCAGATAAGAGTGTTGTGATCCTTCACTGCACACCGAATGCGGGTGTTCAGATTTCCGGAACCCCGACACCGAGCGGAACATATGGTAGCCAGGCTATCGCACTGGCAGAGACTTATATGGCCAAGTATCCTGGAGTTACCAAATATGACTATCATGAGTCAAGTGGTAACTATATCCGTAACGGAGCATACTTCAGATGGAACAGAAATACACTTTCTGATCCGGAAGGCTATCTGAATAAGACAGCGAATCAGATCCTTGCAGATCTGTTCTAAATTAGAAGAACAGCTGATACAAAAGAAAAAAATATGTAACAAACAGAACAGGGGAATCCTTGATACGTCAGGTTCCCCTGTTTTTTAATGTCAAAACCATTAATAAATGTTACAAAGTTTTAAACTAATTAATAGAAATTCCTTGCAATCCAAATAACACTGTGTTAATATATAAAAAGATTGAAACAAGATATTGCAAAAGTGTTACAAAGAAAACCAACGAAGCGGATGGTCAGATCCGCTGTATTAAATTAGAATCAGATTGCGAGGGTGAACAGTCATGAAGAAAAGGATATTATGTCTGACACTGGCGCTCATCATCAGCGGAGCACAGGTAGTCAGCGTAAGCGCAACAAGAGAAGATGAAGCAGCACTTCAGCAGGAGATGGATGCAACCAATGACCAGCTGAACGCGACATACTCCAGATTGGATGAGCTTTCTGCTCAGAAATCCCAGATCGAAGGTGAGATTTCTACTCTTGATGCGAATCTTGTAAACGTGATGGTTTCTATTCAGACACTGGAAGGAGATATCTCCAATAAAGAAGCCGACATTGCATCTACACAGACTAACCTTGAGAAGGCTAAGAACGCCAAGGCGAAGCAGTACGAGGCAATGAAGAAACGTATTCAGTATCTTTATGAGAAGGGTGGCGACGATGCATGGTTTCAGATGATGCTTAATGCAGAGAACCTGTCAGAGCTTCTTACAAGAGCTGAGTACACACAGAAGACATATGAGCAGGATAGAAAAAGTCTTGAGAAGTATTCCAACACGATTCAGCAGGTAGCCAACCTGGAGACACAGTACACACAGGAGAAAGCAGAGCTTGAGGGAATGAAGCAGGAATATGAGGCGGAGTCCCAGAACCTGCAGGTACAGCTGGATGAGAAACGTGCCACATCCGCAGATTACGATAATGAGATTGCTTATGCACAGCAGCAGGCAACTGATTATGCGAACCTTCTTGCAGAGCAGACGGCAGAGCTTCAGAGATTAGAGGCTGAGCGTATTGCTGCTGAGGAAGAGGCGAGACGTCAGGCTGAAGCTGAGGCTGCAGCGAGAGCACAGGCCGAGGCAGAAGAGGAAGCAAGACGCCAGGCTGAAGCAGAAGAGCAGCAGGCAGAAGAAGATCAGAGTGAAGATGTTCAGTATGATGAGAATGGCGATGTGATCGAGAATACAGACGAAGACACTGCAGAAGACGATGATGAGTATGTAGAGGGAGACACAGATGACAGTGAGGACGATGGTGTTCAGTATGACGAGGATGGAAATGTGATCTCTGATAATACAGATGAAGCAGAAGACAACACAGACGCTGATTCTGATAACGGTGATTACTCTGAGGCAGATACTTCAGAGGATACATCTTCTTCCGAAAGTGAGAGCTCTTCTTCCTCTTACAGCAGTGGTTCCGGTTCTTCGGTTGTAAATTATGCAACACAGTTTGTCGGCAACCCATATGTATGGGGCGGTACAAGCCTTACTAATGGAGCAGACTGCTCTGGTTTTGTGCAGAGTGTATATGCAAACTTTGGCGTCAGCCTTCCGAGAACATCCTATGAGCAGCAGAATGCAGGTACAGAGGTGTCCTATGCAGATGCACAGCCAGGAGATCTGATCTGTTACGGTGGACACGTTGCAATTTACATGGGCAACGGACAGATCGTCCATGCATCCAACTCACAGGACGGAATCAAGGTCAGCAATGATGCTACATACAGAACAATCGTGTCTGTAAGACGTCTTGTATAATTTTGTTCAAATGCGGATGCTTTTGTCCGTCTGATAACAATAATATACAGCATCCCGGTGGTTTTCTGCCGGGATGTTTTTTGATGAAAAGTTTGAAAAAAGTTTTCAAAATATATTGACATATAATTAACATGGTGTTATTATGATGTCAGTATAATTCCATATTGAACATAGCAAGTGCTGCGGGAGTCTGACAGTTATCTGATAATTATCGGAATCTCACAGAAAAGGGAATCAGGTGAGAAACCTGAGCGATCCGGTCACTGTAACGGAGGAGCGAATCTCATAATCCATTGTACATATGTATGAGAAGGAGAGACAAGCCATGATCCCGGAGCCAGGAAACCTGCTTGTTATGGCGAGGTTAAACTTCCGT
>ERZ1673737.722-NODE-722-length-37724-cov-12.232738_pt1 | contig 37724 bp, 25 predicted proteins | sample MGYA00580211_ERZ1673737 | MGnify/ENA primary metagenome ERZ1673737 (study PRJEB41218, sample SAMN15661789) | gut metagenome | host: Homo sapiens | place: Canada: London | collected 2015-08-20/2019-03-30 | study: EMG produced TPA metagenomics assembly of... | reverse complement strand
AGTTTTTGGGTTAGCATCTGCACAGCACTCCACAGGGTTTGTCGGGTGCGCCGATAGATGGTGAAGGAAATCAGGCACAAGTGCAGTTGTCGCTTGACTTGCTTAACGATTCAAGAGCGTCTCTTAGTGTCGACCAACAGAAAATGCTATATATTAATTTTTGTATGCGCAATCCGGATTTGTCGCCAAAGTCGGAAGAGTTTATGAATAAGTTGCAGAAAGACCCTTATTTTAACTGCTTGAGAGCCAAATATGGATATGCTGTGACTGGACACAAATGTCAGGGCGGTGAGTGGAAAAAGGCTTTTGTAGACTACAATGGTCGCACTGGCTTGAGCGACGATTGCCTGCGTTGGGTATACACGGCAACGACGCGAGCCAGAGAAACTCTTTATATAACCAACTTGCCGCATATAACTCCGTTCTCAAATTTCAAAATAGAGACTGTGCAGCGTTGCAAGAAAGTCAATCCTGAATGCCGTGTGCTTGGCGCTGTGTGCAAATCTGTCTTCCACGACACACAAGCTCCTGACTATCTTCATGCGAAATGTGTGTGCGTGCAGAGCAATTTTGAATACACTCCATTCCGTATTGCCGGGGTCGACAGCAAACCGTATAAGGAGATTTATCACATAGCCACTCCGTCCGGGCTGGAGCGTTACGACATCAATTACAAAGCAGGCGGCATATTTGGCAAGGCCGTGCCGTTGAATCCTACGGAAAACAGCGTGCTTGTCTGTCAGATGCTCGACAATGAGCAGGCGATGCCGTTTGTGATGAATTATGTCCCAGTCGACGATATCCATCGTCAGCTTTATTGCTTGATCCGCTCTGCGGCCGATTCCGTCAATGTGCAGATTACTAATGTGGTCGACCATCCGGAGGACTATAGCGTAATGTACTATTTTCGCACGTCTGGAACGGTGTCGTACATAAAGATTTATATTGACAAGAAAGGATTTGTAAGTTATGCCAAGCCGATGTCGCTTGTCGGCGCCGACGATAAGGAATTGGTGGAACTGGTAGACAGAATTAAAGAATATTTTGTTTGATTATGGCAAAAGTCTCGGAAATAACAACGATGTGCAAGACAGGGCAGGTGGAATCGGCATATAGTATTGCCCGGTTGGACTATGAGGCGTACCCCGACAACGTATGGACACAAATAGGGTTGGGATGGGCTCTCTATTATAAAATAAGAGAAGCGGTGGCCGGCAAGAGTCTTTACAGCTTGGTGGCAAACTTAAAGGAACTGTCGGAACTTGACCTTCTTAGTGGTGAACACGGAAAAATGATTTGCACGAATGTGGCTTGGAAATTGGCGGATTATGTGAAAGCGTTGCCTCCAGGCAACAATTCGGATGCTGATTCTTTGTTCGATGTTTTCAGAAGCCTGAAATTCGGCCCGTCAAGCGGTTATTCGTATTTGCTCAGCGTATATCTGAAACTGGAGAATTGGGAGGGTTTGCAAAACTTTATAGAATGGTGGAATCTTGACAATTTACAGGCTGAAGACTATCAGCAGTTTAAAATGCAAAATGGGCGACAGATGATTTCGCTTGCCGAGCGTGCATATATAGGCTATGCCAAAGCATTGCTGCGTAGCGGAGACAAGGGGCTTGCCGATGCTTTCATTCCGAAGTTGGAGGCATTGGCTGAAAGTCACTCGGAAATGACGTATCCCGGTTATTTCTGCGGCAAGTTGATGATTTCTGCAGGAGCAAGTCGAGAGGATGCGCTAACTGCGGTGGTGCCGTTTGTCAGAAAGAAAAAAACGGAGTTTTGGGCATGGCAGTTGCTTGCGGATGTATTCAAAGACGAGCCTGACAATAGGCTTGCCTGCCTGTTGCGGGCTGTGCATTGCAAGGCTAAAGAGGAGTTTCTTGGCAAGGTGCGTCTGGCGTTGGCTTTGGCATATATTGACCGGAACGACATTGCTCGTGCGAAATATCATCTGGATTTTTCGTTGCGGTGCTATCTTGGGCATGGATGGCGTCTGCCTCGTGAGGTTGATGACTGGATGCGTCAACCGTGGATGCGTACGGCTGTGGCGGATGGCAGTGACGGCATTGAGTGGTTGCACATAACCGATGGCATACTTACATATGGCGCAAGCAAGTCGGTGGCGGTGGCCACATATGTTGACCAGTCGGCAAAGCGTGTCTCGGTGGTCTATGGCAAGAAGCGACGAGCGGTGATGCGGTTGTCAGAATTGCATTGGAAGGTTGTTGCCGGCGACTTGTTTACATTGTATTGGGAGCCTGCCGCAGATGATAGAATAACGGTGGCTGGCGCAGAAAGAATCCGTGATATGAAGTTTGCAGAAACAGACTATGTGAGGATTTTAAAAGGCTCGGTGGCGCGTAAGGCAGGATGTGCATTCGCTTTCGTCGGAAATTGTTTTGTGTCTCCGGCGTTGGTGGAGCGGGAACGGCTGACCGACGGACAGTGCGTGACGGCGCTTTCCGTGCTTGACTACAATAAGAAAAAGAATGACTGGACATGGATTTGCGTGTCGGTCAAAAAAAATTAGGAAAATATGGAAAAATTGACATATGAGCAGCGTATTGCTGCTATGCGCATATTGCTCGACATCATTTGGGCAGACCGGCGTCTTGACAGCCGGGAAAAAGCGTTGTTTGACGAAATTGCCGCGCAGTTGGACCTTGACATGTCGGCTCGCAAGGCGGTGGAAGAACAGAATTCTCTGCTTGCTCTTCTGGCAGTGCGCGACATGGAACAAGAGCAAAAAGAAAAGTTCGCACAGATGATGGGGCAGATGATTGTTGTGGATAGGGACATCAACTATGACGAAGTGCGCATCTACAACGTGGTGTGCGAGTTTTGTGAAATAAAAGAGGATTTCCGGATTGATGATTATCCGGGTTTGTCGAGAAGTTGAACAGATTTAAACATTTAAGGATATGAGCCATATACATATTGCTTTAGTTGGAGGTCAGGTCTATCCAATTTATCTGACTATTGCCGCTCTTGAGCCCGATCGGGTGATTTTACTGCACTCTGAGCAGTCAAGCGCAGAAGCCGAACGCTTGAAGGCTGAAGTTGAGGCTGGGGTAAAGGCCGATGTGGAAATGAGAACTATAGATCCGGTCAACTTGCAGCTGATTTCGGAGAGTTTCAAATCGTTGTTTGCGGATATCCCGGGTGATGCGCAATGCACCGTGAATTTGACAGGCGGAACGAAACCATGGTCTGTATTATTGTATCAGATTTTCCAAAAAAAGGAAAAAATTTCATTTTTCTATGTTGACCAAAACAATTTCATCTACGATTTTGAGTCGTTGCAGAAGTATTCATCAATACCTCTCGACATGGATCTGCTTTTCCGATTGAATGGAAATGCGGTGAAGTCGAAAGTGGCGTTTGCTGAATATACAGAAGATGATTTTGCGGTTATGCGGAAACTGAAAAGTTTGACTGAGAAATACTCAAAGTTGTATTTCAAATTTGCTTCGGAAGCCAACTGTGACAAACCGGCACCGTTGCGTATTGGTGAAAGTTCTGTAGATTGGCATAGGGAAAAGGACAGTCAGTCGGTATGCATAAAATTTGTCAATCAAGGGAAAAAAGGCAGCTGTTGTGAACAGCTTGAGTCAAAACATGCCGCTGATTTGTTTTTCAAATATCATTGGTTTGAATTGAATGTCGCGGAAATTCTTTCAAAATGGGACAAGGCGAAGGAAGTGTGGATGAACGTTGAATTCCCATATAAAAATAATTTGCCTAAAAACGAGATAGACATCATTGTAAACACAGGGGATAAATTGCTCTTCGTTGAATGCAAGACGCGTATCTGCGACAACACTAACATTGACAAATTCAGCGCGGCTGTGAAGAATTATGGCGGAATGGCAAGTAAGGCGTTGTTTGTGTCTAATATGCCAATGGATGACAAGCCAATTGAAAAATGTGAGCAAAATGGCATTATGCATTTTGCTTTGATACAAAAAGTTGATAGATGTTGGCACAGTGCAGACGTGCGGAAACTTTACGGAATGCTTGACAAGGCATTGTTTGAAATCAATAAAAAATAAAGAAGATGGGAAAGCCGAGAAAAGTATTTGTATCGGTGCTTGGCACCGGGTTTTATGAGGTATGCAGATATGAAGGATCGAAGCCGACAAGGTTCATTCAGCAGGCAACGCTTGAATGGTTGAAGGCGGAGGAATGGACAGAAAATGACCGCATTCTGATTTTTACTACCGAGGCATCGAAAAAACAGAATTGGAATTTCAACGGCAAAAGAGCTAAATTTAACGGAATGCCCGAAGTGGAGTATGTGGGGCTTAAGTGCGTGCTTGACAATATGAATTTGGCTGCAAAAGTAGAGGCGGTCGACATTCCCGAGGGAAAAAACGAGCAGGAGATGTGGGACGTGTTTGGCAGAATTTATGATAAACTGGAGAACAATGACCTGCTGTATTTTGATCTTACGCATGCGTTCCGCTATTTGCCGATGCTCGTACTCGTGCTCGGACAGTATGCGCGGCATCTTAAAAAGGTTACGATAAAATCGGTGACGTACGGCAATTATGAGGCTCGCGGCGGCAACTCCGATGTGGCGCCGATTGCCGACCTTATGCCGCTTGTGACATTGCTGGACTATACGCAGGCCGCTGCTGACTTTGGGGAATATGGACGGGTGTCAAAATTGTTGTTTAGCTTTAAAGGGGCTGATTTCGATAATTTAGCCAAGCAGTTGAAACGCTTTGAGCAGGATGTGGCAACATGTCGTGGCAGAGAATTGATGAATGGAAAAACTGTGGCATCTGCAAAAAAATCGCTGGCTGCGATTATGGCTTCTGACAAGGCAATTAAGCCTGTCAAGGAATTGTTGCGCAGCGTTCAGAAAAAGTTGGAGCCGTTTGAGGAGGGTAAACGTTTCCAAAACTTGCGTGGCGTGGTAAAATGGTGCGAGGATTATGCGATGGTACAGCAGGCGTTTACTCTTTGTCAGGAAGGCTTGGTGACACTGGCTTGTGAGAGAATCGAGAATCCTTTGACTGGAGACAAAGAACGGACCGCACAGAGACAGCTGCGTGATGTGGTGAGCGCGGTGTTGGCTGTTGATAAGGAAGTTATGACGGATGAATCGATGTGGAAGAGAGATTTGTTGCTTGACAAGAATCTTTCGCGAAAGTTGTTCGCAATGGACGGCATGGTTAGGATACGGAAAAATTACAACAACCTTACTGGAAAACGCAACACGCTCAACCATGCGGGTTTTGGTGATAAAGTGCAGGGTAGCGATGAGATTGTTAAAGACTTGAAGGGATTTACAGCCAAATATTTTGACGCCGTTGTCGAAGAACTGCCGAAACTGCTCATCAACTTATCAAATCATCCTTATGCAACGTGGTCGCAGAATCAGCGCAAGGAAGCGGAAGCTTACGGGAGATGTGAAGATTTGGCATTTCCTCAAGTGTGTCCTGATATGGAGAAAGAGCAGTTGGAGAAGGTCGTTGACAGATACGAGCACATGATTTTGGAACATGTTGCCACCGCTGAGGTGACGGTGCACATTATGGGTGAGATGGTGTTTTGTTTTGCGCTGATTAAACGGTTGCAGAGCCGTGGCATTCGGTGTATTGCATCATGTTCGAAACGCAAGGTCGTGCAAGTGGATGGAAATACGCGTCATTCTACTTTTGAGTTCGGAGGCTTTCGAGAATATTTCTCTTGAATATGGATGTGCATACAACTTGTATGAATGACTTAGGGGTGGTGACAGCTCATTATAGCATTTAGAAAAAGGACGGAGAACGTTTTAAAAATCCGATAAATATTCTTACCTTTGGGAAAATTTGGTACATTTCCTTTGCTAAAAAAAGTAAAGAATGTTGGATTTTATGTCTTAGTAGTCTGCATATCTGTGACTTATAAATTTTGCTGTCGCAGACTATATTCCATTAGAATAAGGATTAAGACACACTTCTGTCGGCGACCGGCGCACGGGTGAGTAAGTCGCAGACTATATTCCATTAGAATAAGGATTAAGACCCTTTCGGAGTGCGTCCATCTTTATACTGCTCGATGGTGTCGCAGACTATATTCCATTAGAATAAGGATTAAGACTGAAAATATTTCATCCTTTGTTTCAAAGTTGAGTATGTCGCAGACTATATTCCATTAGAATAAGGATTAAGACAATCGGCGAAAGATTTCCACCACGTTTGTGGGTCACTATGTCGCAGACTATATTCCATTAGAATAAGGATTAAGACGATTGTGAACTCTGCACCATCTTGCCACGGGCTGGTGGTCGCAGACTATATTCCATTAGAATAAGGATTAAGACACTCTCGATTAAATTCGAAAGACGAGAAAATTTCGTGGTCGCAGACTATATTCCATTAGAATAAGGATTAAGACGTGGGTCATCGTGTCCCGTAACTTTACTACGAAATTGTCGCAGACTATATTCCATTAGAATAAGGATTAAGACGCTTTTCACAGTCTTTGAGCCTGCTACATCGTAGCGTCGCAGACTATATTCCATTAGAATAAGGATTAAGACCGCTTTTCGTTTACCCAAACGGGTTCGCGAACACATGTCGCAGACTATATTCCATTAGAATAAGGATTAAGACACTTTGAAGCCAATCAAAACAAATCTTTTTTCGTTGTCGCAGACTATATTCCATTAGAATAAGGATTAAGACATCTTTCGCAAGAGTGAGAAGTTTTGCTTTGCTTAGGGTCGCAGACTATATTCCATTAGAATAAGGATTAAGACGGAAACGATTTCCACTCTTTGTCGCCGTCACCAATCGTCGCAGACTATATTCCATTAGAATAAGGATTAAGACCCACCATAAATTTATTAAAAGTTTCTTTTTTATAAAGTCGCAGACTATATTCCATTAGAATAAGGATTAAGACAAACCCTTACATCGTCATCCGCAAAATAATCAAGCAGTCGCAGACTATATTCCATTAGAATAAGGGTTGATAAAGGTGACATGGTTGGCAGAAAAAAAGGAGGAGTCGGGATAAGATGTTTTATGGCACGAATAAACTTGTTTTTTCTCCGCCATTGAAAGGTGTGTTTTATGAAAAAAATAGAAAGGTGTGATTATGGAGCTTGTGCTTAACACGTTTGGCACATCGCTTAACCGCGACAATGAAGCCTTTGTTGTTTCAAACAAGAAAGGCCGTCAGCGTGTGCCTGTCGACGGCGTTACGTCAATTCAGATAGGGCGGGGAGTGCAGGTGACGAGCGATGCTGTGCTGCTTGCAATAGAGCATGAAATAGATGTGCTGTTTATGGATAGAGGCGGCATGCCTGAGGGGCGAGTCTGGAGTCCGCGTTACGGCTCGATCTCCACAATACGTAAGGGACAAATCAAATTTCTTGCAGATAGAGCGGCCTTGCAGTGGATAAAACAGATTGTTTCGGAGAAGATTTCAAATCAGCAGGCATTGCTTCTGATGATGGATGGTGGCGACAGGGAAGCGTTGCTGATGCGTGACCGTGTAATCTATCGATTGGACCGATTCAGAGAAAAGGTGGAGGCTGCCGACGGTTCTTCTGTGGTGGAGTGCGCGCCTCAGTTGCGTGGTTGGGAGGGGGCGGCGTCTAAGGCATATTTCGATGCCTATAGCGCATTTCTTCCGGAAGATTTCCGCTTTTCCTGCCGGTCGCAGCATCCCGCGCTTGATCCGGTCAACGCTTTGCTGAATTATGGCTATGGCATTCTTTATGGACGGATTGAAGGAGAATTGATAAAGACAGGAATCGACCCTTATGTGGGCGTCCTTCATCGAGACAATTACAATCGTCCGGTACTTGTCTACGATGTTATTGAGCGCTATCGCATTTGGATTGACTTTGTCGTGGCTCACTTGGTGTGCCAGCGTGTTGTGACCGACGACCTATACTCTGTGCAGGCTGACGGATCTTGTTGGCTGGAGATTCTTGGGAGGCGAGTGTTGATACAATCGGTCAACGATTATTTGGATGAAGTTGTCGATATTGGAGGCATTGCCCGTTCTCGGGCTGTGCATATTATGCTTTATTGTCAGCGTTTGGCTCAGAAATTCAAACAATACCTTTAAACAATGATATCATTAGGGACTAACATTACATCGGCGACCGAAGAGTTGCAGCGCATCGACCTTCGGCAACTTTATGAGCTTGTGGCTCATCCTGATGTCCAATTGGCGTCTTTTGTGCGTCAACTGCGGATTGTGCGCAGTGTCGACAGTAAGCAATACTCGTTGTTGAAGCGCAGGTTGCCTTATGCCGTCTGTGGAATATTCAATCCGTCGCAGCGGCGCACGGACTGCTTCGCCTATACGGAGTATTTTTGTCTTGATATAGACCATATGGCTGATAAGCAGATGGATGTGGAAAACCTCCGCCGCAAGTTGGAGGCTGACTCCAGGGTGGCATTGTCGTTTGTGTCGCCGGGAATGGATGGACTGAAATTGTTTTTCAGATTGTCTGAGCGGTGCTATGATCCGGGTGTCTACAGTTTGTTCTACAAGGAGTTTGCCCGACGGTTCTCGTTGCAGTATGGGCTTGAACAGGTGGTCGATACGCGCACGTGTGATGTGAGCAGAGCTTGCTTTTTGAGTGCTGATGAATTTGCAATGCTGAGGGAGGACAGCGAATCCGTGGATATCCATGCGGTGCTGCCGTCAGACAATCCGCAGCAGTTGTTTGACATCAAGCACGAACACGATGTTGAGATGCGGAAGGTTGGAGAAGAAAGACCACAACATGACCCTGACGGCGACGCGCTTGCCAAAATTCGGAAGCTGCTCAATCCGAAAGTGGCAAAGGTGGAGGCTTGCAGACCACCGGCTTTTGTGCCGTCGATACTTGATGATATGATTGACGGGTTGAAAGCGTATATAGAAAAGATGGGAGTGGAAGTTTATGAGATTGGCAATATCCAGTATGCCAAGAAAATACGTTGTAGGCTTGGTCTGCGCCAGGCGGAGGTGAATTTGTTTTATGGTCATAAGGGATTCCGAGTGGTCAAATCTCCGCGCGGCGGTACGTCGGATGAGTTGAACGAGTTGGTGGCGCAGATGATAGAGGTTTATCTGCAGGAAAATTAGAGCAAGGAAATGCCGCGCAAACGTCGACATCCGCTGTCGCTTAAAGACAGGGCGGAAGCATTGAAAAACGTTGGAATGCGCAGTGCTTGTGTAGTGAAAAAGACTGTGCCTGATGGAGATGCCGCTTTCCATGACATAATGACGCGGGTCCGCAGCGTGCTGGGAGTTGTTGATAAGGCTAAACGAAAGGCTGGAAATATGTTGTTTTTTGTGATGTACGACATTGAGAGTGACAAGGTGCGTCGTCTGATTGTGAAGTATCTGCAGCGCAAGGGGTGCACTCGTGTTCAGCGGTCTGTCTTTCTTGCAGATTTGCCTTTGAAGGAGTATGACAATATCCGTGCAGACTTGACCGAAGCGCAGTCTGCTTATGATAATGACGACAGTATCCTTGTGGTTCCGGTGTCGACTGACATGATGCAGGCGATGCGTATTATAGGAAAGAATATAGACATTGACTTGATTATGCATTCCAGCAACACATTGTTTTTTTGACAATGCCGCGTAAGTTTTTGGCTGGGATGTAATTTGTGGTTTATGCTTTATTTTTGGTGGGAGGATATACTATTGTTGCCTTCTCGCCGTTATTCTTTAAGCGGGAGATGCATTCCTGCCTGAATGTTTATGAGCATAAGGAAAATCATATATATTGTGACGGCGGTTATGACCACGTTCTGGACAGCCAGGGCGCAGGACGGCACTGCCTACAATTATCTCAACATCCCAACGTCGTCGCACGCATATGCGCTTGGCGGTGTCAATATCAGCGTTGTCGATGACGATATTAATCTCTATGAGCAGAATCCGGCTTTGCTTGGCCCGGAGGTGGATATGCAGGCCGGTGTCGGTTATATGCGCTATCTCGGGAGCAGCAACTTTATGTCGGCGCGTTTTGCAAAGGAGGCTGGAGAGCATGCCGCTTGGTCGGCGGGAATAACGTATTTCGGCTATGGCTCGATGCGGGGGATGGATCAGACGGGTGCTGAAACGGGGTCGTTCAATGTGAGCGACATTGCGTTCAGCGGGATGTATTCCCACGATTTCAACGACCGCCTGCGGGGCGGTATAGACATGAAGTTTCTGTATTCAAACTATGAGCAGTATAATGCGTTTGCCATTGCTGCCGACTTGGGTATAAATTATTACAATCCCGACAAGGATCTTTCTCTGTCGGCGGTTGTGAAGAATCTTGGCGGTCAGGTGAAGCGTTTCGAGGATCATTACGACCGTTTGCCGTGGGATGTGCAGCTGGGCTACTCGCAGTCGCTCAAAGGCGGTCCGTTTCGTGTGTCGATAACAGCCCATTGCTTGACAAAATGGCATTTGCCGTACTACAAGCTCAAGGACAGCAACGACACGCATTCGGAGCTTGTGAAAGAGGATAAATTTATGAGCAATCTGTTCCGGCATTTGATTTTCGGACTTGACTATGCCCCGAGCGACAAGTTTTATGTGGCTCTTGGCTACAATCATAAGACGAAGACAGACATGGCTACATTCGCGCGCAATTTCATTTCGGGATTTTCAATGGGTGCCGGATTGAAATCGTCGAAATTCCGTGTTGGCGTGGCGATGGCGCAGCCCCACACGGGAGGTTTTACTTTTATGGTCAACCTGTCGACAAACATCTACGAATTTTAACCACACATACAATATGGACAATAAGCGACTCATTACAATAGCCATCGACGGCTTTTCCTCGTCGGGTAAAAGCACAATGGCAAAGAAACTTGCAAAAACCATAGGCTATGCCTATATCGACACTGGCGCAATGTATCGCGCCGTGACGCTTTACTGCCTGCGCAACGGCTTGTTTGACGGCGACCGCCTCGACACCGAATGTCTGGAAGCAGCGTTGCCCGACATCAATATCACGTTTGGAGTTGATGCCGACGGAAAAACGCAGACAATGCTCAATGGAGAAGTGGTGGAGCAGGAGATACGCCGTATGGAGGTGTCGTCAAAGGTGAGCATCGTTGCCGCAGTAGGCAGTGTGCGCCGCGCTCTTGTCAAGCAGCAGCAAGCCATGGGCAAGCAGAAAGGCATCGTTATGGACGGCCGCGACATAGGCACGGTGGTGTTTCCCGACGCCGAGATGAAGGTGTATGTCGACGCGTCGCCCGAGACTCGTGCCCGACGCCGTTACGATGAGTTGCGCGCCAAAGGCGACAGCGTGACCTATGAGGACGTGCTTGCCAACGTGTGCGAGCGCGACCGTATCGACACCACGCGTGCCGAGAGTCCGCTGCGCAAGGCCGACGACGCTGTGGTGCTCGACAACAGCAACATGACAATCGCTGAGCAGGACAAGTGGCTGCTCGATCTTTACAACAAACTGTCAAGTGCCGAATAGTTGATGGCAAAGGTTGAAATCGATAAGAATTCGGGGTTCTGTCCAGGAGTGGTGACGGCAATCCGAAAGGCGGAAGAGGAGCTGGCGAAAAGCGGAAGCCTTTACTGCCTGGGCGACATTGTGCATAACTCTAACGAGGTGGAACGGTTGCAGAGCAAGGGGCTGGTGACCATCACGCACGACGACCTGCGCCGTCTGCACGGAGTGAAGGTGTTGCTGCGCGCCCATGGCGAGCCGCCTGAAACATATCGCATCGCCCGTGAGAACGGCATTGAGATAATCGACGCCACCTGTCCGGTGGTGCTGATGCTTCAGAAACGCATCCGCCGTTCTTTCGAGGAAAAAGAGCGTCCGCAAATCGTGATTTACGGCAAAGTGGGGCATGCAGAGGTAAACGGACTCGTCGGGCAGACCGACGGGGAGGCGATTGTTGTGGAGGGTGTCGACAACATCGATAAAATAGATTTCAGCCGCGATGTGGTACTTTATTCGCAGACCACCAAGTCGCTCGACGGGCTGCGCCAGATTGAGCAGGAGATAGCCAGGCGCAAGCCTTCAGGGCGGTTCGAATGTCACGACACGATATGCCGTCAGGTGGCAAACCGGATGCCGCGCATGCGCCAGTTCGCACAGGAGCACAGCCTTGTGCTTTTCGTGAGCGGACGCAAGAGCAGCAACGGAATGATTCTTTATAACGAATGCCGCAACGTGAACGCCAACACCCACATGATTTATACTCCCGACGATATCGACCCGGCATGGCTTGACAATGTCGAGACAATAGGCATCTGCGGAGCCACGTCGACACCGTTGTGGCTTATGACCGATGTGCGGCAAAAAGTGGAGGAAATGCTCAATGGCAGAAAATGACATTGTCTACGGCGACCAGCTGTCGTTTCTCAACGACTTGCGCCACAAAATGAACCTTTCGGCAGAAGAAGAGTCGAAACTCATCAAAAGCTTGAAATTCGCGCATTTTAAGAAAGGCGAGTCTGTCGACGGGCAAAACGAGCTGTTGAAAAATATGATTTTCCTCATCAGAGGCTCGGCGCGGACTTATTATATCGAGCGCGGATGCGAGCACAATTTCGCCTTCACGTTTGCATCGCATTTCCTTATCCGTCCGGAGACGATTATCCGTTCCGGACACCATCATATCATCATCAAATTTATGGAGCCGTCTGATGTGTGCTATGTGCCGCTGCCCGACCTCAATCTTCTCGACAAAAGCCGCCAGGGTGAGGTGTTTAAATACATCAGCCTCGGACTGTCGAGCTATGCCGACTTTCTTGAGGAACAGATGGTGATGCTCCACAAACCAGCACGCGAACGCTACCAGTGGGCATTGGAACGCTATCCCAACATCCTCGACCTTGTGACGGTCACACAGCTTGCCTCTTTTCTCAATCTGACAAAGGAGACAATCTACCGCATCCGCAGCGGAAAATACTAATTATGCTTTCTCCGGCAGTCGGAGCAGACGCCTTTCATCACGTAGTTGACGCTTTCGAGCGTGAAACCGTCGGGCAGATGCACGAGCGGTACTGGCAGTCCGCGCAGACAAAGCGTGCGATGGCACTGTGTGCAATAGAAATGCACATGCAGATCCTCTACCTCACACGTGCAGGTGTTGCTGCAAACGGCATATTTCAGCGCGCCGCTGCCATCGTCGATGCTGTGCACAAGATGGTGGGAGAGAAACAGCGACAACGTGCGCGACACCGTGGACTTGTCGACCGTTTCCAGCATATCCACAAGGTCGAGCAGCGACACTGCCTGACTTGTATGCATCATTGTGCGCAAAATCAGGAGGCGCATCGCCGTTGGCTTGATGCCGCGAGCGGAAAGTTTGTCAAGTAGCAGTTGCTCGTCGGTCATTCCGATCAGTCAAGACAGTATTTCTCGATGTTTGAAATCATTTCTTTGGCGTTTATGGCGCCTGTTGTCGAGTTGATGGCTCCCGACTTGTCGATATACACAAACGTGGGCATAGCCTCGATGCCGAACACATCGCCGGCAAGCTCTTTCTCTTTGTCGACGTCGACGCGATAGAAGTCTACTTTTCCGCCATATTTTTGGGCAAGAATTTCAATCATCGGAGCCATCCGCTGGCACGGACCGCACCATGTGGCATAAAAGTCGATGACACACGGACGTGCACCCAAAAACTTTGGCATATCGCCGCTGAAATCCATCACTTTGCTGTTGAATCCGTCGATTGTCAGGTCCATCACGCTTGCGTTTGGATTTCCCGTTGAATCCTCTGCCTGGACAGTCTCTTTGGCAGTCTCTGCCGCGGCGGTTGAATCGGTGCTTTTGTCGGCGTTTCCTTTGCCTCCGCTACAAGCCATGAGCGTTGACAGTGCGGCGGCACACGCTATAGTCAAATACTTGTTCATATCGTTACAGTTTTTCAATCTTGAATCCAGCCTCTCGCACCAGTTCCTCGATGCGGGCATCCGAAGGGGTGTCGGCGGCAACGGTCAGCACTCTGTCGGGCGACGTCAGGTCAATCGACCATTGGTCGGCGGCAAGTTCCTTGCTCAATTTTTCTCCGATAGCCTTCACGCATCCGGCGCATTTGGCAGTAGTCTTGAATTTTCTTTCCATAATTTTGTAAACCTATAATTTCATCTCTCCTATAGCAAATATCTTGCCAACAGGTAGGTGTGGTGACTATATCTTCTTTTTCTTTTCGGGTGTCTGCTCTGTGCGCGGACTTATGATTTTGCGGTAGCGGGCATCGTCGTTGATAATGCTCAACGCTTCCTTATATATGTCGTTCTGCTCGTTGACAATCTGGAAATATGCGCCCGTCGAGAACAAATCGTTGGCTATCGCCGCTTTGACAAACGTGCGGAGCATCTCCTTTGATTTGGCAAACTGCGACTTGTCGAAGTCAACCTTCTCCGCTTTGCCTGCGTCAACAAGATTGTTGAGCATCTCGTCGGTCACCGTGAACTCCTTGATGAATTTCTGCGCGTCGGGATACTGGGCTTTCAAATCGGCGCGGTTCTTGTCCACATATCGTAGTGCGAACTGTGGAATTATGCCTTTGGCTACAAGACGACGGTGATAGTCGGTGTATTGTGTGGTGTCGAGCGGCACAAACACATCGGGCATGATGCCGCCTCCGCCATAGACGGTGCGGTGCAGACGCAGGGTGGTATGTTTCAGCGAGTCGGCGAAATGGATGCTGTCAGCGCTTTGCAGCTCGCCGTGGTTGTAGCGGTCGATGATGTCTTTGTCGTAGTCCTCACGGTCGCCTTTGACATACGGCTTCTGGATGTTGCGTCCCGAAGGGGTGTAATAGCGTGCGATTGTGAGGCGGAACGATGAAGAGTCGGGCAGCAGAAACTCGCGTTGCACAAGGCCTTTGCCGAAAGAACGGCGGCCTACGACCACACCGCGGTCCCAGTCCTGAACGGCTCCTGAGAGAATTTCGCTTGCCGACGCTGAAAACTGATTGATCATCACAACAACCTTCTGTGTCCGGAATGTACCCGAGCCGTCGGCGTTAAGGTTCTGTCGCGGACTTTTGCGTCCCTGGGTGTAGACTATAAGGTTGCCGCGGTTGAGCATCTCGTTGGCTATTTGTGCGGCAATCTGCATATATCCGCCGCCATTGTCGGTGAGGTCAAGAATCAATTGTTGCATGCCTTGTTTCTTGAGTTTTGTGATGGCGTCTTTAAACTCTTTGTATGATGTGGCGGCAAATCGCGACAGGCGGATATAGCCGGTCTTCCCGTCTGCCATATACACGGCGTCGATGCTGTTCAGCGGGATGTCGTCGCGCGTGATTCTGAATTCGAGCAGCTCGGCATTGCTTCCGCGTTTCACCTTGATGTTTACCTTCGTGCCTTTTGGACCACGAAGGCGCTTCATAATGTCGGTGTTCTTCAGCTTGCGTCCGGCGATGATGGAGTCGTCGACGGCGATGAATCGGTCGCCAGGCAGTATGCCAACCTTTTCCGACGGACCGCCGGCAATGGTCTGCACAACGTAGAGCGTGTCTTTCTGCATGTTGAACTGGATTCCGATGCCGCTGAAGCTGCCCTGCATCGTTTCCTGCGACGATGTGGTCTCCTCTTTGGTGCTGTATGACGAATGTGGGTCGAGATTCTCAAGAATTCCCCGCACGGCGTTTTCAACAATCTTTTCCTCGTCGACATTGTCAACATAGAGATTGTTTACGATGTTTTCCACCATAAGCAGTTTCTGTTGTTGCCGTGAAGCGGAGTTGCTGCGCGAGTATTGCGCGGATATGCCAAAAGTCGCCGCGGCGCATATCACAGCGGCGGCTAAATATTTCATTTTTTTCATTTTCGCAGTCTGTTATATTGTTGTCTAAATCTCAAAAGTGTAGCCCGGCGGAAGCAGGTCGGTCACGTCGCGTCCGAGGCTTATCAACTCGCGCACGATGGACGAGCTGATGCTGCCATACTCAGGAAGCGTGTAGAGTAGCACGGTCTCCAGACCAGCAATCTTGCGGTTGATGTCGGCAAGCGTTTTCTCGTATTCAAAGTCCTTAACTGTTCGCACACCACGCAGAATGTAGCGTGCGCCGCATTGCTCGGCTGCCTCGACGGTAAGTCCGCTATAGGCAATCACCTCCACTCGGGGTTCATCGGCATAAAGGCGTCTGATGGCGTCAAGACGGTCTATTTCGGGAAGGAAGGAATGCTTCTTGCTGTTCATGCCCACAGCCACCACGATTTTGTCGAAAAGAGGCAATGCGCGTTCCACGATTGAATGGTGTCCGATTGTAAAAGGGTCGAACGAACCGGGAAAAATCGCTATATGTTGGTTCATAGTCGTATTGTTTAATGAGTCATGTCCATATTGTCGTTGTCTTCCACGACAAGGTTGTCTACTATAAACAGCTGGCGCTCCATTGTGTTCTTGCCCATATAGAACTCCAGCATTTCTTTCACGGAGTCTTCCTTGCGCAGCTTCACTTGGTCAAGGCGCATGTCGGGACCGATGAAATCCTTGAACTCATCGGCTGAAATTTCTCCAAGGCCTTTGAATCGTGTGATTTCAGCATTCTTGCCAAGCCGGTTGATGGCTGTTACGCGTTCGTCGTCGGTATAGCAGTAGTATGTCTCGTCTTTCACCTTCTTTTTTCCTCGCGACGTGTTTTTGTTGCGCACGCGGAACAGTGGCGTCTGGAGGATATAGACGTGGCCTTTCTTTACCAAGTCGGGGTAGAACTGAAGGAAGTACGTAATCATCAGCAGGCGGATATGCATTCCGTCGACATCGGCATCGGTCGCGATAATCACCTTGTTATAACGCAGGTTCTCGATGCCGTCGGCAATGTCGAGGGCGGCGTCGAGCAGATAGAACTCTTCGTTGGCCTTGATGTCTTTCTGCGACTTGCCAAACGTGTTGAGCGGCTTTCCGCGGAGTGAGAACACTGCCTGGGTCTCAACATTGCGCACTTTGGTGATCGTTCCCGTTGCCGAAAGTCCCTCGGTTATGAAAAGCGACGTGTCGTCGCGCCTGTCGCCTTTGGCGTCGCAATAATGCACGCGACAGTCGCGCAGTTTCTTGTTGTTGAGACTCGCCTTCTTGGCGCGTTCACGCGTCTGCTTGGTCACGCCGGCGATGGCTTTGCGCTCCTTTTCGCTTTCCTGAATCTTGTGGAGCATTATCTCTGCCGTCTGCGACTCGATGTGCAGATAGTTGTCGAGCTCGCGTTTGATGAAGTCGCCGATAAATTTCGCAACTGTCAACGAGCCGTCGGGACTCATGTCGCGTGAGCCGAGTTTTGTCTTGGTCTGCGACTCAAACACCGGTTCCTGCACCTTGATGCTGATTGCAGCAACCATACCGTTGCGGATGTCGGAATATTCGAAATTCTTTCCGTAAAACTCCTTGATTGTGCGCGAAACAGCCTCCCTGAATGCCGACAGGTGAGTGCCGCCCTGGGTGGTGTGCTGACCGTTGACAAACGAATAGTATTCCTCGCCATACTGGTTGGCGTGGGTTATAACCACCTCGATGTCGGTGCCTGTGAAATGCATTATCGGGTAAAGGGGGTCGTTGGTCATATTCTCGCGCAGCAGGTCGACCAGACCGTTGCGCGAATGTATGCGCCGACCGTTGTATACGATTGTGAGACCGGTGTTGAGAAACGAGTAGTTTTTCATCATCGTCTCCACAAACTCATCGTTGTATTTGTAGTTCAGGAATATGTCCTTGTCGGGAACAAACTTGACATACGTGCCGTTTTCCTCGTCGGTTGGGCAGATTGGGCAGTCGTCGGTGATTTCTCCACGGCTGTAGCACACTTTCTTTTTCTCGCCGTTGCGGCATGAGGAAATCTCGAAATATGTCGACAACGCATTGGTGGCTTTCATGCCCACGCCGTTCAGACCGACCGACTTCTTGAAGGCGTCGGAATCATACTTTGCGCCGGTGTTCATCTTCGATGATACGTCGACAACCGACTCCAACGGGATGCCGCGGCCATAGTCGCGCACTTCCACGGTGCCGTCGTCGGTGATGTTCACAACAATCTGTTTGCCGAAACCCATGGCAAACTCATCGATGGAGTTGTCGATCACTTCTTTCAGAATCACATAGATTCCGTCGTCAGAATGCGAGCCGTCGCCCAGCTTTCCGATATACATGCCAGGGCGTTTGCGGATGTGCTCTTTCCAGTCGAGCGTCTTGATGTCGTCGCTCGTATAGTCTGCAGCCGTTGACGCCTGCTCAAAATCCAAATCTTCTGCCATTACCGTTGTCTTTTAAATATGGCGGGCCACTGAGATTTCAAGCTCGTTGAGGTCCATGACGCGTTCGGCTATGGTGCCGTTGCGGTCAATGATGAATATTGCTGGAAGAGAGCCTACGTTGTAGTTCACGAGATTCTTCGACTGCGCTCCGGCGGGGTCGAACACTGCGGTCCACGGCAAGTTCTTGGCTGCGTCTTTCCATGAAAATTCAGAAGCGTCATAACCCACCTGATAGATGCTGAATCCGCGTGAGGAATATTTCTTGTTGATGTCGGCGAGGATGCGGTTGAACTCTGGCGACTCTTTGGCTGCGTAAGTGGTGAAATTGAGAAGCACCACCTTGCCGCTCACTGCAACGTCACTAAGTTTGCGCACCTTGCCGCCGGCGTCTTTAAGGGCAATGTCGAAATAGCCGATCTGGTTGGCGTGGATTGTGTCGGAAGGTGAGACATTGCGTGGCTGCATGCGCATGCCTGCCATGTATTCGGCCTCCATATATTTTGTCAAAGGATTGCCCTCGCGGAATGTGCCGTAGCCCGTGGCAACAGCTCCGATAATCTTAAGGTCGGCGGCGTTGGATGGGTCAAACAGGCGATGTCCGTCAACGATTTTCTCCACTGTATAATAAGCCACGATGCTCGACGGGTCTTTCAGAAGTCGCTCCGTGAGTTCACGCTTTGTCCTGACATAATCCTGGCTGTCGGCAGCCTTGCCCGACAATGCCTGGACTTTGCGGTTCACCTCGGTGAGCCAGATGGCGTTGTCTGAGCCGGTCAGGGTGTAGCCGGTGTCGAAATTAGCCGTGTCGGCTTTCAGCTCGATATGGTCGAGACTGTCGATGGGGAAGTAGGCATATCTGCCATTGTATTCCAATCGGTAGATTTCAGGGAATGCCGGGGCGGCGCCATGGTAGGCAAACTTGCCGTCGCCATCGGTCTCGATTGAGTCGATGTTCACCCACACGCCGTTGTCGGTGCGCTGCACAACCATTTTCTTGTTTGCGGCGCCGTCGATTGTTCCTTTAATCTCAAAACTATTCTTATCGCCGCAGGCATACAGCACTCCGGCGAGCATCACGAGTATATAAAGCAGTTTTCTCATTACAGTTATGTTTTTATGCCCCAAAGTTACATTTTTTCTGCGAAACTTTTCGCATTAAGGAGACAAACAAATGCATCAAGGCTCCTTTTGTTGACCCAAAACAGTCCGATAATTGCTAATATTCGTAAAACATATTCAAATAACCACAATTCCGGCTCTGAATATTTGCTCCTTTCAAGTTTCAACGATAATTTTGCACCATCAAGATGCAAAAAGCATCTGAAAATAGATGAAATGAAAATTTTAAGTTGTTCGATATTTGCCATGCTTGCCTTTGTTGCAGCGCCGTCGGCGTCGGCTCAGGTGTCGCGCATTGCCTTGGAAACAAGACACTGCCAGCATGAGAACTATGTGAATGTCTACGAATATGATTTCGTCGACGTTCAACCGCAATTCCCGGGCGACGACAGAGGCTTGATGAACTACATCAACCATGAGCGCAAATATCCTTGTGACGCATACCGCAGTCATATACAAGGGCGTGTGGTTTGCAGTTTTATCGTAAACACAGACGGCTCAGTCTGCAACGTGTCGGTGATAAAGGGTGTCCACCCTTCGCTCGACAGGGAAGCGATGAGAATAGTCAAGAATATGCCGGCGTGGAAACCTGGCCGGTTGGGAGGTGAGGATGTGCCTGTAAGATGCATAATTCCGATTGCCTTCCGTCTATAACAAGACCACAAATCTTTTTCATAATCTTATATTTTACCTCCTAACCTGTTGATAGGCCCGGAGGTTTTTTTTATGCCATTATGCGTCGTTTTCGGGTTGCGCATACCTATTTGTTGTGATACGCCCCATTCTCTTTACCATTTTTTTGCGATTGTAGCAGGAAAAAAGTGAAAATAACTTTGCGGTTGAAAAAATATCACAACAATCTGCAATGAACAAAACTGTATTATTACTGTCGGCTTGCTTGGTTGCTTCGATTATTCCAGCCAATGCGCGACGCAATAACAAAGAAGTTGAAAAAACGGTTACTACGACCACAACGGTGGTGCGCGGCGACACAACAATCACTACTACAACTGTAACATCGACGCCGGCTGAGCAGGAAAGCCTGCCTGGCAAACGCTCGTTTAAGTCGCGCCTTTCTCTTGGAGGATATGGCGAGGCTGTGATGACTCGAAATTTCTATAGCGACAATGTGAACCGATACTCTAAGGCGGAGGACTATAAGGATGCGAAAGGTCACAACCGTTTCGATCTGCCGCACGCTGTTATTATGCTTGGATTCGACTTCGGCCGTGGCTGGACTTTCGGCTCGGAAATTGAGTTTGAACATGGCGGCACTGAGAGTGCTGTCGAGATGGAGGCGGAAGAAACAGGCGAATGGGAGAAGGAGATTGAGCGCGGCGGTGAAGTCGCTCTTGAGCAACTGTGGATAAACAAGGAGTTCCGCCCGTGGATTCAGGTGCGCGCCGGACACATGGTGGTGCCTGTGGGCTCGCTAAACAGCAACCACCTCCCAAATGAGTTTTTCACGGTCTACCGTCCGGAGGGCGAGGCTACGATTCTGCCGAGCACTTGGCATCAGACGGGCATCAGCGTATGGGGAAATTACAAGTGGATGCGCTATGAGGTGATGGCTTTGCCGGCGCTAAACTCTTGCTTCTTCTCGAAAGACGCATGGGTGCATTATGGCGCAACTTCTCCTTTCGAATTCACTCCGGCAAACAATATCGCCGTGGCTGCCAGACTTGATTTCTTCCCGGTGCAGGGGCTGAGACTGTCGGCAAGCGGATATTTCGGCAACTCGTTCAACAACACGTTGCAGTCTGACTTCAACGGCAAGTACAAGGACGTGAAGGGGGCTGTCACTATCGGTTCGTTCGACATGGAGTATAAAGGCTATGGTTTGATTGTCAGAGGAAACGCTACTTACGGTCATCTCGGCGACGCTGATAAAATTTCAGACTATAACCGACTTCAGATGAAAACGTCGCCCTACAAGCGCACGCTCGTGGGAAAGGAGGCTTATTCTTATGGCATAGAGGCTGGTTACAATATCCTGCGCCCGTTCTCAAGCATAAAGTACGACAAGCTGTATGTGTTCGGCAGATATGAGGCTTACGATGCCTACAAGCCTGCCAACGGAAACTACCGCGACTATCCGTGGACGGAAATCAAGCGTATGGCTGTAGGCCTCAATTATATGCCGATGAAGCAAATCGTCATCAAGGCGGAGTATTCAAAACGGTTCTTGAAAAGTCAGTACAACGATGAGCCGTCAATCTCTTTGGGTGTAACCTATACCGGCGACTTCCTTTAACTCGAAAATCAACAACAACTACTACAAATAATAATTACAATGAACAAAATCATTAAATTCCCGATGCTTGCCCTTACTGCGGCAGCAATGACTCTTGGTTTCGCTTCTTGTAGCGACAACAACGACCCAACTCCCGATGACTCTTCGGCTAAAGATGCCAAATTCGAGGCTATCGCTAAGCAATATCTGGCAAACACTGTCAACATCACTTATCAGAACCTTGCCGACAAGACTGAACTTCTTGTTGACCAGCTCAAGGCTCTCCGCGCCGACAAGACTGATGCCAACGTGCGGACTGCATGCAAAACATTCCTCGAGGCTCGCGCTTGGTGGGAGAAGAGCGAGGCTTTCCTTTTTGGCGCTGCCGGTGATTTCGGCATCGACCCGCACATCGACTCTTGGCCTTTGGACCTTGACGGTCTTCTCGTGGCGTTGAAAAACGACGCTCAGATTGCTGCGATGGATTCTGAAGACGGTGATGCTTATGCTGGCAACAAACTCGGTGCCGAACTGCTCGGTTTCCATGGAATCGAATATATAATTTTCAAGGACGGCGCTGCAAAGCCTGCCTCTGAAATCACCGACAAGGATTTGGTCTACGCTATCGCTGTTGCAGGCGACTTGCGCAACAAATGCTATCAGCTTCAAGTTTCTTGGGCTGGCGCAGACGCTTGTCCTAAAAACCGTGTCGCAAAATTGGAGGAGCTTGAGTGGAACACGACTACAACCGGCGGGTTCTCTTACAATGAGAATATGCTGAACTCTGGAAAGGCTGGAAGCACGTATGTGACTTGGACCGCAGCCATGCAGCAGATAATCGATGGTTGTATGGACATCAGCGATGAGGTCGGAACTTCAAAAATCGGCAAGCCTCACACTGGTGAAGACAAAAACTACATTGAGTCGCCTTACAGCGAGAACTCAATCACCGACTTCTACGACAACATCCTCAGCATCCAGAATTCTTACATGGGCGGCATTGAGGGCAAACGCGACGAGGCTAAGTCGCTTCATGCTTATGTCAAGAGCGTGAACGCTGATCTTGACTCCAAAGTGGTGGCTGCCATCGACAATGCTCTTGCCAAAATCAAGGGTATGAAGGCTCCGTTCGTGAAGAACTACACCGACGCTTCTTGCCAGGAGGCTATGGATGCATGCGACGCTTTGAACAAGGTTTTGGCTACTGTGAAAGAAGAACTTGCAAAATAAAAAATCAATCCCATATACAACAAAATGAAAAGACAACTTACAATCGTAAGTCGTTATATGGCAATGAGCATCTTGGTATGCTCATTTGCCGCTTGTAGCGACGACAATCCAAAGCCGGGAACCGGCGACGAAAAGGAACTAAGTGAAGAGTATTATGCCGGTGGAAAACTCGGTACAACATTCAACCAGTCGGCGAGTGCCTATGAGGACCCGACTGTCCCTGTTGAGGAAGGCGGTATGAGCGACCGGTTCAAGTATGGCGAATATTTCTTTGAGCGTGCGTTCAACCAGGGCAACAAGCCGTTCAATGGTCTCGGACCGCTCTACGTTCGCAACTCTTGTATCTCATGCCACCCTGGCTACGGCCACGGTCGCCGCATGGATCGCTATCGTGCAAACGACTGGGGAAACGGCTACCTGCTTGTGGTCTACGACCGCAACACGAATGCCTACTTGTCGTCGCTCACCGGTATGCCGCAGACAAAGGCGGTGGAACCGTTCAAGGCTCCGCTCGACGAGGAGAAAATACAAATCACATGGCCTACCTACACCGACGAGTGGGGAAACAAGTTTGACGACGGTGAGACTTACGAATTGATATATCCGGAAGTCAAGATTCCTGAGAGTGCGTTCTATGTGCCTATCGAATGCAACAACAAGCCGTTGCCTTATGCCGATGTTGAGGTGCGCCTTGAGTCGACAATCGGTATTTACGGAACTGGTCTGCTCGATGCTATCGACGATGCCGACATCCTTGCGCAATACAAGGCTGAGGAGGCGAAGGGTGTGAAGCTGAATCCTGCTATCTTTGCAAACGGCGACTTCGTGAAGAAATATAAGGACGGACACGTGCTGCGCTACACCTACGCTCTCTCCCGCGGTCCGTTGCAGGACGGCCCTGGCGCCAACGCTATCTGGAACATCACCAACGTGACGCGCAGCGACCGCCGTTCTCACTATATGACGGAGGCTTATGCCAAGAAGGCGATGAACGACAAGGACGTGCAGGATAAGTTCTATGAGTATTTCCCTGACTGGAACAAGACGGGAAACGTTGCCAACGACATCTACAACTATCTTATGAACAAGGAACTCCCTGTTGAGATGACCGACGATGACTATGTTAACTTCTACATCTGGCATCGTGGTCTGGCTGTGCCTGCGGCGCGCAATCTCGACGACCCGGTGGTGAAACGCGGAAAGGAATTGTTTACCGAACTTGGATGCACTTCGTGCCACCGTCCGTCATGGACTACGGGCGACGACAATTTCACCGATCCAAACGGGTTCTTCAAGAATGCCGACGCTCGTCTGCCTCGCTATCCGCACCAGAAGATTTGGCCGTACACCGACATGGTGCAGCATCGCTTGATGATGCCTAACGACATCCGCACTGGTTGGTGCCGTACAACTCCGCTGTGGGGACGTGGTCTGGCTCTCGTTTGCTCTGGTCATCAGGACCGTATGCATGATTGCCGCGCCCGCAACGTGCTGGAGGCGATTATGTGGCATGGATGCCCGGGTAGCGATGCCCGTTGGACGGTGGAGAAATTCCGCAAGCTGAGCAAGGCTGACCGCGACGCTGTTGTTGAATTCATCAACGCTATCTAATAATTTTGATGAGGGTACTGAAGAAAACGTCATTCGGGCTGATGGCAATCATCCTTGTGGTGCTTGCCGTCGGCACGATTTTACAGAAAATCGACAGCTCTGCCGTTGCCGCCTACACAAGCCCGTGGTTCGTGGCTTTGTGGACGGTGATGGCGGTGTCGGCTGTCGCATATATGCTGCGCAGCAGGCTGTATCGCCGGCTGCCGGCTTTTGCTGTTCATGCATCGTTTGCCGTCATTCTTGCCGGGGCGCTGACGTCGTGGCTCACAAGCGAACACGGCACGCTGCGCCTGAAGGATGGTGCGGAGGCTAACGCCTTTACGCTCGACGACGGCTCTGTCGCGAAAATGCCGTTCAGCCTTAAGCTGCAACGGTTTGAGATTGAATATTATGCCGGAACGGAGGCGCCGATGGACTTTGTCAGCCATCTGTCGGCTGATGGGGTGAATGGCACCGCGTCGATGAACAATGTGTTTTCTCATCGCGGCTACCGTTTCTATCAGTCGGGCTATGACAGCGAGGGCGGATCGGTGTTTACCGTGGCTCACGACCCGATGGGCATCGGTGTGACCTATGCAGGATATGCTCTGCTGCTTGCAAGCATCTGCTGGTTCATGATGTCGGGAAAATCGCGTTTCCGCAGTTTGTTGAGAAAGATGTCGGCAAAGCCGTTGGCGGTTGTGGGAGCACTGATGGTGGCAATGTCGGCGCAGGCTTCTGATTTGCCGGCTTTGCCTCAACAGCAGGCGGAGGAGATGGGCAATCTGTACGTGCTTTACGGCGACCGCATCTGTCCGTTGCAGACTATGGCGAAAGAGTTCACAGAGAAACTTTGCGGCAACGCTACGTTCGACGGATTGTCGGCGGAGCAGGTGCTTTCTGGCTGGCTGTACTATCCAACTGATTGGAGCAAGGTGCCGATGATCAAAATCAAGAGCGCCGAGGTGCGACGCTTGCTTGGCATTGATGGCAAATATGCTTCTGTGCGCGATTTCTTTTCTGATGTCAACGAGTATAAGCTCGAGAAACCACTCCGTGGCATTGACCGCTTCGCCGATCCTCAGGGTCTGCGCGAGGCTGCCGAGAAATTCGACATTATAAACCGTCTTACAACCGGCAAGTCGTTGAAAATATTTCCGCTGAAGGATGCTGAAGGCAAAATTGGATGGTTCTCGCAGGGCGATGACAATATCCCTGTCGAAACCGACACACAGGAATGGATGTTTGTGAAGATGAGTCTTAGTTACGCCAACGAGCTGGTGCAGACCGGACGATGGACCGACTTGTCTGACTTCTACACGAAAGTGCGCAAATATCAGCGGAAAAACGGAGGAGCGACATTGCCTTCCGACACTCGTTTCAAGGCGGAGAAGACTTACAACACCGTCAGCAACGCCCGTCCGCTTGCCATAACATTGATGTGCGTGGGGCTGGTGGCTTTCTTCTCGTTCTGCCTGTTGTCGGCACGCGGCGGCCGCCCTCGGCGGTGGGCGGTGGCGACGCTGCGCGCAATCGCGGTGGCGGCGTGGCTGTATATATCCGTTATTATCGTTCTGCTATGGTTTGTGAGCGGTCATATCCCGATGTCAAACGGCTATGAGACGATGCTGTTTCTGGCTTGGTGCGCAGTGCCGATAGCGATGCTTGCCGAGCGTCGCATGCCGTTGGCTCTGCCAATGGGCGTGCTGCTCTGCGGAATGACTACTATGGTGGCGATGATGGGCTTCTCCAACCCGAGGATGTCGCAGCTGATGCCGGTGCTGCAGTCGCCGTTGCTGAGTGCGCATGTGGCGGTGATTATGGTTGCCTATGCGCTGCTTGCGTTTATGGCTATGAACGGCATCGCCGCTTTCGTGATGCGTATGCGCAACCGCGCTGCCACAGATGAGATAACGGTGCTGAAAGAGCACAGCGAACTGTTGCTGTATCCGGCTGTGATGCTGCTCACCATAGGCATCTTTCTTGGTGCCGTTTGGGCAAACGTGTCGTGGGGACGCTATTGGGGATGGGATCCGAAAGAAGTATGGGCTTTGATCACGATGATTGTCTATGCTTTCGCATTCCACCGCGAGTCATTCCCGTGGCTGCGGCGGCCGATGGCTTTCCATGCCTATATGGTGTTGGCTTTTTTCAGTGTGCTGTTCACATATTTCGGTGTAAACTTTTTCTTGACAGGTATGCACAGTTACGCATAAGATTAAATATAATAACATTGACGTTTACTTCAATTAAGGAGGCTGCCCGTAGTGAATACGCGCAGCCTCCGCTTTTTATTCCCATAACAGAATATTGCAGTCTGGTAAGCTTTTTTATGCCGTTATTTTGCTGAAAATCAATATAAACAGAAGTGATGATTATATTTGCATGGCAGCAATGGAATCGGTCGCTAATCCTTTCCTGACTTTGACAGATTTATTCTTACCGACAACACGCCAATACGCCAAGCCTATGGAAAAATGTTTTGCAATATAATTAACTAAAATTAACCGTGTGGGGGCGATTATTGTGTTCTTGTTTGTTAAATTTGTAAATTCGAAAAACAAATTGCAAAATTATGAAGAATCCATGGTTAAACATTTCACTTAGCGACACTGTCGCCGATTGAGCCAACACGATGTCACATTCGCTTTGTGGCGGTAATCGAGGAAAATCGGAATAATCCTTGATGCCGGCACTTATAATTTGGAGATATTAAAAACAACTGAAAACTCTAAAAACAAATAGTAATGAAACGGAAAATTACTATTCTGACGATAGCCTTTTTATCGTCGATGCTAATGTATGCTAATGCTTTTGCAGCAGCAACCGGGCGTTGTGGAGATTCAATAACATGGACTCTCGACGATTCAGGCAACCTCACGTTGTCAGGAAGTGGCGAAATGTGGAACAATGGCTATGACGATTCGCCTTTTAAGGATTATGAAATAAGAAAAGCGACAGTCAAATATGGCATTACGAGCATCGGGGAATCTGCTTTCCTGGGTTGCCGTGGCATGACCGAACTGACATTGCCGAACAGCGTGACGAGCATCGGGGGTAATGCTTTCGAAGGTTGCAACGGCTTGACCGAACTTATATTGCCTAACAGCGTGACGAGCATCGGAAATGCTGCTTTCTTTGGTTGCTCTAGCTTGACCGAACTGACATTGCCGAACGGCGTGATGAGCATCGGGGGTAATGCTTTCGAAGGTTGCAGCGGCTTGACCGAACTGACATTGCCGAACGGCGTGACGAGCATCGGAGATGGAGCTTTCAGTGGTTGCCGTGGCTTGACCGAACTGACATTGCCGAACAGCGTGACGAGCATCGGGGATTCTGCTTTCAGTGGTTGCAGCGGCTTGACCGAACTGACATTGCCGAACGGCGTGAGGAGCATCGGGGATTCTGCTTTCAGTGGTTGCAGCGGCTTGACCGAACTGACATTGCCGAATGGCGTGAGGAGCATCGGGGATTATGCTTTCAGTGGTTGCAGCGGCTTGACCGAACTTATATTGCCGAGCAGCGTGACGAGCATCGGGGATTATGCGTTCTATGGTTGCTCTGGATTGACCGAACTTACATTGCCTAACAGCGTGACGAGCATCGGGGATGGTGCTTTCCGCGGTTGCAGTGGCTTGACCAAGTTGACATTGCCGAACAGCATCACGAGCATCGGAAATTATGCTTTCCGGGGTTGCTCTGGCTTGACCGAACTTATATTGCCTAACAGCGTGACGAGCATCGGGGAATCTGCTTTCAGTGGTTGCAGCGGCTTGGAAAAGATAGCAGTAGAGAGTGGAAACAGTTGCTATGACTCCCGCGATAATTGCAATTCAATAATTGACACGGAAACCAACACATTGATTGTTGGATGCAAAAACAGCGTCATACCTAACAGCGTGACGAGCATCGGGGATTCTGCTTTCAGTGGTTGCAGCGGTATGACCGAACTTATATTGCCGAACAGCGTGACGAGCATCGGGGATTTTGCTTTCTCTTTATGCAGTGGCTTGACCGAACTGACATTGCCTAACAGCGTGAGGAGCATTGGGAATTGTGCTTTCTCTTTATGCAGAGGCTTGACCGAACTGACATTGCCGAACAGTCTGACGGAAATCGGAAAATATGCTTTCCGCGGTTGCAGTGGCTTGACCGAACTTATATTGCCGAACAGCGTGACGAGCATCGGGGATTTTGCTTTCCTGGGTTGCCGTGGCTTGACCGAACTGACATTGCCGAGCAGCGTGACGAGCATCGGGGAATCTGCTTTCAGTGGTTGCAGCGGCTTGACCGAACTGACATTGCCGAACAGCGTGACGAGCATCGGAAATTATGCTTTCAGCGATTGCAGTGGCTTGGAGAAGATTACAGTAGATCGAGGAAACAAACGCTACGACTCCTGGGGTAATTGCAATTCAATAATTGAAACGGGAACCAATACATTGATTGTTGGATGCAAAAACAGTGTCATACCGAACAGTGTGACGAGCATAGGAGATGGTGCTTTCCGCGGTTGCCGTGGCTTGACCGAACTGACATTGCCTAACAGCGTGACGAGCATCGGGGATTGTGCGTTCTATGGTTGCAGTGGCCTGACCGAACTTATATTGCCGAACAGCGTGACGAGCATCGGAAATTATGCTTTCAGCGATTGCAGTGGCTTGGAGAAGATTACAGTAGATCGAGGAAACAAACGCTACGACTCCTGGGGTAATTGCAATTCAATAATTGAAACGGGAACCAATACATTGATTGTTGGATGCAAAAACAGTGTCATACCGAACAGCGTGACGAGCATCGGGGATTGTGCGTTCTATGGTTGCACTGGCTTGACCGAACTGACATTGCCTAACAGCGTGAGGAGCATAGGAGATGGTGCTTTCAGTGGTTGCAGTGGCTTGACCGAACTGACATTGCCGAACAGCGTGACGAGCATCGGGGATTGTGCGTTCTATGGTTGCTCTGGATTGACCGAACTTATATTGCCGAACAGTGTGAGGAGCATCGGGGATATTGCTTTCACATATTGCAGCGGATTAGAAAAGATAACAGTAGAGAGTGGAAACAGTTGCTACGACTCCCGAGATAATTGCAATTCAATAATTGATACAGAATTCAACACATTGATTGTTGGATGCAAAAACAGCGTCATACCTAACAGCGTGACGAGTATTGGGTATTATGCTTTCTATGGTTGCAGCGGCTTGACCGAACTGACATTGCCGGACAGCGTGGCGAGCATCGGAGATGGTGCTTTCATTTGTTGCAGCGACTTGGAAAAGATAACATCGTTGGCTGAAATTCCGCCAGTGTGTGGCTCCGGAGTGTTTGACAGAGTCAATAAAACTAACTGCGAATTGATTGTTCCAGTTATATCTGTCACCGCCTATAAGCTGGCGGAAGTCTGGAATGAATTCAGCAACATAAGGGGCTTTTCCGGAGTTGAGGCACCGTGGCAGGCAAGACACGGAAGATAGTGGTAGAATAGCCGCATCGCTCGCGTATTCCGTATTTTTTACGTTGAGCATATATAAACAAAAGGACTGGCACGGGGTGTCGGTCCTTTTGTCTATAAAAGTATTGCTGCAGGGCAATCGTCAAAACTATTTCCTGACGTTGACGAATCTTGAATGCTGGTTTTTGTATTTACCTATAAAACGAGTCATTCCCGTGGCTGCGGAGGCCGATGGCTTTCCACGCCTATATGGTGTTGGCTTTTTCAGTGTGCTCTTTTGTGTAGGCATCGTCGTGGACACCCGCCACGGCACGGCCGCTGGGGTCGTTGACACCGCGGAACGAGGCGTCCCAGGCGAGGGCTTCGGCGGTGGAGCATGCCACGCTCGGCACGCTCGGCACGCTGCGAGCCGCACTGCCGGACGGAAAATATCCTTCAAAGATGGTGCGGTAGTAATATTCTTCCTTGTTCTGCGGCGGGTTGATGGGAAATCGTTCTGCCGCATGCGCCATCTGCTCATCGGTGACGGCTGCTGCAGTCACTTCTTTAAGGGTGTCGATCCAGCTGTAGCCCACTCCGTCGGAAAATTGCTCTTTCTGTCGCCAAGCGACGCTCTCTGGGAGCATGTCGGCAAAGGCTTCGCGGACTATGCGTTTCTCGATGGTTTTGCCGGGACACATCTTGGCTTCCGGATTGAGCCGCATCGCAACGTCAAGAAATTCTTTGTCGAGAAACGGCACGCGCCCTTCAACGCCCCATGCCGACAGTGACTTGTTGGCGCGCAGACAGTCGTAGAGGTGCAGCTTCGACAGCTTGCGCACGGTCTCTTCATGAAATGCGCGTGCGTCGGGTGCTTTGTGGAAGTAAAGGTAGCCTCCAAACACCTCGTCGGCGCCTTCGCCGCTGAGCACCATCTTTATGCCCATGCTCTTGATTACGCGGGCGAGCAGATACATCGGCGTGGAGGCGCGAACGGTGGTGACATCGTAGGTCTCGATGAAATATATCGCATCGCGCACGGCGTCGAGACCCTCCTGTATAGTGTAGTTGATTTCGTGGTGCACGGTGCCTATATAGTCTGCCACTTCACGGGCTTTTGCCAAATCGGGCGCACCTTTCAATCCTACGGCAAAAGAGTGGAGTTGAGGCCACCATGCCTCTTTCTTGTCGTCGGTCTCGATGCGGCGTGCGGCAAATTTTTTGGCAATGGCGGAAATTACCGAACTGTCGAGTCCTCCGGAAAGCAGCACACCGTAGGGCACGTCGCTCATCAGCTGACGTCTGACTGCATCTTCAAGTGCGTCGTGCAGGGCTTTTACATCGGCGGTGTTGTCTTTGACGGCATCGTAGCTCATCCAGTCGCGTTTATACCAGCGGACCATCTTGCCTTCGCTGCCGCGGTAGTAATGCCCTGGCAAAAATGGCTCATACTCGTCGCAGAAGCCTTCAAGGGCTTTGAGCTCGCTGGCGCAGTACACGCGCCCTTCGTTGTCATGGCCAATGTAGAGCGGAATCACGCCTATGGGGTCGCGGGCAATGAGGAAATCATCGGTTTCCTCATCATACAGTGCGAAGGCGAAGATGCCGTTGAGGTCTTCGAGAAAGTCGATGCCTTTGTCGCGGTAGAGCGCAAGGATCACCTCGCAGTCAGACCCTGTGGCAAAGTCGTATTTGCCTTCGTAGCACTGGCGGATGTCGCGGTGGTTGTAAATCTCGCCGTTGACTGCAAGAATCTGCTTGCGGTCGGGGGAGAACAATGGCTGGCCGCCGCTTTCGGGGTCGACGATTGAAAGACGTTCGTGGGCGAGAATGGCCGACTTGCCGCAATAGATGCCGCTCCAGTCAGGACCGCGGTGGCGTATTTTTTTTGACATTGCCAATGCCTTGGGACGCAATGCCGAAACGTCGCTCTTGATGTTGAAGATTGCTGCTATACCACACATGATAGTATCGTTTTTTTAGACTTGTTTGGTTTTAAGATATTTGTCGATGTCGGCTGCCGCTTGGCGTCCGGCGGCGATGCACCGCACCACAAGACTTGCCCCTGTGGCTGCGTCGCCTGCCACAAACACGTTGTCGGGCAATTCGGGTTGCTGAGGCTTAAGGAATCCCATGGCGAGCAACACAAGGTCGGCGTCGATGACTTCCTTTTTGCCGGTGGGTTTCATCAGCGGGCGTCCGCCTTCGGGGTTTGGCGTCCATTCCACTTCCTCCACCTCCACTCCGGTGACATTGTTGTCCTTGCCGATGAATCTGGTCGACGACAGACACCATCTGCGCTCGCAGCCTTCCTCATGGCTCGAACTTGTGCGCAGCACTTGCGGCCACTGTGGCCATGGGGTGGCTGGGTTGTTGCCTACCGGAGGCTTCGGCATGATTTCAATCTGCGTCACAGCCACGGCGCCTTGACGGATGCTCGTGCCTATGCAGTCGCTGCCGGTGTCGCCTCCGCCGATTACCAGCACTCGCTTGCCTTTTGCCGTCACCCGCTCGTCGGCTGAGAATGTCTGTCCGGCAAGAACCCGGTTTTGTTGGCTCAGCAGGTCGAGCGCGAAATGCACACCGTTGAGGTCGCATCCGGGAATGTTGAGGTCGCGCGCCTGGGGGGTGCCTGTGCAGACGGCATAGGCATCGAATCCCTTGGGAAGATTGAGGATGTCGATGTCGGCATTCACCTCAAAAGTTATGCCTTCCGCCTTCATCACATCGACGCGGCGGTCTATGATGGCTTTGTTGAGCTTGAAATTGGGAATGCCGAAGCGGAGCAGCCCTCCAACAGCCTCGCGGCGTTCGAACACGGTGACGTCGTAGCCGCGGCGGTTCAATTGGTTGGCTGTTGCCAGTCCGGCGGGACCGCTGCCCACTACCGCCACTTTTTTGCCGTTGCGTTGATACTGCCGCGGCACCACATATCCTTCGCGGAATGCTGTCTCGGCAATTGCGCCCTCGTCTTCGCGGATGGTGACAGGAGCGTCGACGGCAAGTTTAAGCACACAGCTCTTCTCGCACAGGGCAGGGCATATGCGTCCGGTGAATTCCGGAAAATCGTTGGTCAGCGACAGTATTTCATAAGCCTCGTGCCAGTTGCCTCTGTAGATGGCGTCTTGAAATTCCGGAGGGCGGTTGCCAAGCGGACATGCCCAGTGGCAGAACGGCACGCCGCAGTCCATGCAGCGGGATGCCTGCAGGCGGCGTTCAGATGTGTTGAGGGTTTGTTCCACTTCTCCGAAGTCACGGATACGGTCGTGGATGGGGCGATAGCCCGCCTCCTGGCGTGGTACGGTAAGAAAAGCCTTAGGATTACCCATATATGTTGTTTCGTTTTATCGGTTGGGGAAATAAGTTAATAGTCACGCTGCACCTCGGCGATTTTCTGTTGTAGTTTGAGCATCTGTTCCTCGGCAAGCACCCGCTTGTATTCGATAGGTGTCACCTGTATGAAGTCGTCGACATACCGGTTCCATTCATCAAGCATCTGGCGTGCCAGCGCCGAGCCGGTGTAGCGGTAGTGCTGACGAATGAGCTCGTGCAGCTCCTTGCGTGCCGAGGAGTCTTCGATGAGCGAGAGTTCAACCATCTCCATGTTGCAGAAGTAGTCAAACTTGCGGTCGGGATCCCAAACGTATGCCACGCCGCCGCTCATGCCGGCTGCGAAATTGCGTCCGGTTGCTCCGAGCACCACAACGCGTCCGCCGGTCATATATTCGCAACAGTGGTCGCCGACACCTTCAACAACGGCAATGGCACCTGAATTGCGCACGGCAAAACGTTCGCCGACACGGCCGTTGATATAAACCTCGCCGCTTGTGGCTCCATAAAGGAGCGTGTTGCCGGCAATGGTGTTTTTCTCTGCTGCGAAATGGCTTCTGACTGGGGGTGCCACGGCGATGCGTCCGCCGCTGAGTCCTTTGCCGAGATAGTCGTTGGCCTCGCCCTCAAGCTTGAAGCTTATGCCATGGGCGAGAAACGCTCCGAAGCTTTGTCCGGCAGAGCCTTTGAATCTGACGGAAATGCTCTCGTCGGGCAGACCCTCGTTGCCGAATTTGTCGGCAATCAATCCCGACAGCATCGTGCCTACAGCACGGTCGGTGTTGGCGATTGCATATTCGAGCGACACTTCTTTGCCGTTGCTGATAGCCGGATCGGAGGCTGTTATGATTGTGCGGTCGAGCACGCTGTCGATGTCGTGCATCTGCGCTTCTGTGTGGCGTATGCTTGCGTCTCCGCTTTCTTTATGCAGCAGGCGGGAGAAGTCGAGCAGCTCTGACTTCTGGCTGACTGCTTTGTCTATCTCAATCAAATCGGTGCGGCCTATGATGTCGTTGAATTTTCGGAATCCCATCTCTGCAAGATATTCACGCACCTCTTCGGCGAGAAAACGGAAATAGTTGACCACGTGGTCGGCATGTCCGCGGAAGTGTGCCCTCAGTTCAGGATTCTGTGTGGCAACGCCCATAGGACAGGTGTTTGAGTGGCATTTGCGCATCATCACGCATCCCAATACGATAAGCACTGCCGTGCCGAATCCAAATTCCTCGGCGCCGAGCAACGCCATGCTCACGATGTCGTGTCCGGTTTTCATTTGGCCGTCGGTCTGAAGGCGCACTTTGCCGCGCAGCCCGTTGCGCACGAGCGTCTGCTGCGTCTCGCTCAGACCAATCTCAGGCGAGATTCCGGCATACCGCATCGATGAAGCCGGCGACGCTCCTGTGCCTCCCTCGGCTCCTGAGATTACAATCAGGTCGGCCTTTGCCTTTGCCACACCCGCCGCGATGGTGCCGACACCGCTTTCCGCCACGAGTTTCACGCTGATGGCTGCGCGCGGATTGACATTCTTAAGATCGAAAATCAGTTGCGCGAGGTCTTCGATTGAGTAAATGTCGTGGTGCGGTGGCGGAGAGATGAGTGAGATGCCTGGAATGGAGTGGCGTGTGCGGGCAATCACCTCATTGACTTTGAATCCGGGCAATTGTCCTCCCTCGCCGGGTTTCGCTCCCTGTGCCACCTTTATTTGAATCTCCTCGGCGTTGACCAGATATTCCGTTGTGACACCGAAGCGGCCGGAGGCAATCTGCTTTGTCTTGCTCGACAGCGACACTCCGTCGACCGCCTCGTGGAAGCGGCTGCTGTCCTCGCCGCCTTCTCCCGTATTGCTGCGTGCGCCGAGTCGGTTCATTGCCAGGGCAAGCGCCTCATGGGCTTCCTTGCTGATGGCTCCAAACGACATTGCTCCAGTTACGAAATGCTTTACAATTTCTTCTACCGGCTCCACTTCGTCAATCGGAATCGGATTTTTCTTGAACGTGAAGAAGTCGCGCAGAAATATCGGTTCTGCTTTGTGGTCGGCGGCGGCTGTGAATTCTTTGAATTTATTGTAGTTGCCTTGACGGGTGGCAAGCTGCAGCAGTGCAATCGTTTCAGGATTCCAGGCGTGGCGCTCGCCGTCTTTGCGATATGAGAACTGCCCGATGTTTGGCAGAATCTCGTCTTCGTCTTTAATGGAGAAGCCATCATCGTGGAAATGCGTGTAGCTGTCGGCGATTTCCTTCAGGCGGATACCTCCGATGGACGATGTCTGTGTCCCGAAATAGTTGCGCAGCAGCTCCTCGCTGACTCCTACAGCCTCGAAAATCTTTGCTCCGCGGTAGGAACGGATGGTGCTGATGCCCATCTTGCTCATTATTTTGTAGAGACCCTTGCAAAGAGCCTTGATGTAGTTGCTTTCAGCCGTTTCGTAGTTCATTTGCACATCGCCGCGCTTCACCAGGTCGTCGAGCACGGCGAATGCCATATAAGGGTTGATGGCGCTTGCTCCATAGCCAAGCAGCAGTGCGGCATGCATCACCTCCCTGATCTCTCCGCTCTTGACGATAAGAGCGGTCTGCACACGTTTCTGCACCGAAATCAGATGATGGTGCACAGCACTCACCGCCAGCAACGACGGAATTGCCACATGGTCGCGGTCGACGCCCTCGTCGGTCAGTATTATGTAGTTCACACCGTCGTCGACCGATGCCTCGGCGCGGCGGCACAGCTCATAGATGGCTTCCTGCAGCCCGGCGGTGCCTTTTGCCGCATCAAACAGCATTGGCAGCTTCACGGTGTTGAATCCCTTGTATCGGATATTGCAGAGAATGTCGAGCTGGGTGTTGGTCAGCACGGGGTGGGGCAGACGCACCATCTTGCAGTGCGACTCGCTTGGCAAAAGGATGTTCATGCCCACAGCGCCGATATATTCTGTCAGCGACATCACCAGCTGTTCGCGGATTGGGTCTATGGCGGGGTTGGTCACCTGTGCAAACTGCTGTCGGAAGTAGTTGAACAGCAGTTGCGGACGGCTGCTCAACACGGCAAGCGGCGTGTCGTTGCCCATAGAGGCAGTAGGCTCCGACCCATTCACGCACATAGGCTTTATGGTGCGTTCCACGTCTTCGCGCGTGAATCCGAAAGCACGCAGCTTTCTGCCGAAGAGACTGACGGCATTGTCCACTTTGCGTCCGCTGCGTAGAGTGTGCAGCTCGATGCGGTTTGTCGACAGCCATTGTCGGTATGGGCGTGCGGCGGCAAGCTGCGCTTTCAGCTCGCCGTCATAGTATATCTTGCCTTCCTGTGTGTCGACAAGCAGAATTTTGCCAGGTTGCAGACGTCCTTTTTCTTCGATGTCGGCAGGTTCGATGTTGATTACTCCAGCCTCGCTCGCAACCACCATCATACCGCCTTTCGTAATCAGATAGCGCGCCGGACGCAGACCGTTGCGGTCGAGCATTCCGCCGGCATAACGCCCATCGCTGAAAAGAAGTGCCGCCGGTCCGTCCCACGGTTCCATAAGGATGGAGTGGTATTCATAAAACGCTTTCAAATCCTCGCTGATAGGATTCTTGTCGTTGAACGACTCCGGCACGAGCATTGCCATGGCGTGCGGCAGACTTAGTCCCGACATTACGAAGAATTCCAGCACATTGTCGAGCGAGGCGGAGTCGCTCATGCCCGGTTGGATGATTGGACGTATGTCCTTGACGTTGCCCAACGCCGGCGTCGACAGCACGCTTTCTCTTGCCTCCATCCAGGCGCGGTTGCCGCGGATGGTGTTGATCTCGCCGTTATGCGCCAGCAGACGGAACGGCTGTGCCAAACTCCAGGTTGGAAACGTGTTGGTGCTGAAGCGGGAGTGCACCAACGCCAGCCCGCTTGTGAAATATGGTTGTGTGAGGTCTTTGAAATACTCGCGCACTTGGGTTGACGAGAGCATACCCTTATAAATGATGTTCTTGCTTGACAGCGACACTATATAGAAGTCCTTGTCGTCGATGCGGCGCTCGATGCGTTTGCGCACAAGATATAACGTGCGCTCAAAAGTGTCGGTGTCGGTAACTCCGGTAATGAAAATCTGCTTTATGTCGGGTTCTGTGTCGCGGGCGTCTTTGCCGAGAATCTCTGAGCGTACAGGCACATTGCGCATGTGCATCAACTGCAGTCCCTCACGCTCCACTTCTTCAATCACGATTCCCATAATTGCGGCTTGGCGTTTCTCGTCTTTCGGTAGAAACACCAGTCCGGTGCCGTATTTGCCTTTCTCCGGCACTGGAATGCCTTGAAGAAGAATGAATTCGTGTGGAATCTGAATCATAATCCCGGCGCCGTCGCCTGTCTTGTTGTCGGCACCCTCTGCGCCGCGGTGCTTCATGTTTTCAAGCACTGTCAGGGCTGCTTCGACCAGTTCGTGGGATTTGTCACCATTGATGTTGACGAGCATGCCCACACCGCATGCATCGTGTTCGTAGGAAGAGTCATACAGCCCCAAGGGCTGGTGACTTGGATAGTCTTTTTTGTCTATCTTCTTGGAAAAAAGATTGTTTTTTACTAGTGATGCGATATTAATCGCTTAACTATAGTTATATATTTGATATTTAA
>ERZ1673737.721-NODE-721-length-37759-cov-33.321425_pt1 | contig 37759 bp, 32 predicted proteins | sample MGYA00580211_ERZ1673737 | MGnify/ENA primary metagenome ERZ1673737 (study PRJEB41218, sample SAMN15661789) | gut metagenome | host: Homo sapiens | place: Canada: London | collected 2015-08-20/2019-03-30 | study: EMG produced TPA metagenomics assembly of... | reverse complement strand
GCCACCAACGGCCATGTGAAGATCGAGGTTTACGGCAACGGCCAGCTGGGCACCGAGAAGGAGATGCTGGAGCAGGTGGTCGCAGGTACCATTCAGGGTATGCGCGGCGGCCAGTTCGACTTCAGCCCCCGTCTGCTGATGTTCACCCTGCCCTTCCTGACCAACACCCGTGCACAGGTCACCGCTCTGCTGCAGAGCGAGCTGGCACAGAAGGTGTGCGCTGAGGCCGAGGGCGAGACCGGCACCGTCATCATCAACCTGTGCGATGCAGGCGGCTACCGTCAGTTCTCCAACTCCAAGCACCCCATCAAGGCTCCGGCAGACCTGAAGGGCCTGAAGATGCGCACCAACGGCATGAAAACCATCGACATGACCTTCCAGGCCATGGGCGCTACCACCACCACCATTCCGTACTCTGACCTGTACATGGGCCTCAAGACCAGCGTTGCAGACGGTCAGGAGAACCCTTGGGTCAACGTGGAAGGCATGAAGTTCTACGAGGTGCAGAAGTACTTCACCGAAGTGAACTACCAGTTCCATCCGGATCCCTTCTATGTGAACGCTGCATGGTGGAACGCTCTGCCCGAGGAGTTCCGCGATGCCATCACCGAGTGCGCTACCGCTATGGGTGAGTACAACGACCAGCTGATCGACCAAAACTCCAGCGCTGCAAAGCAGACTATCGTGGACTACGGCTGCGAGGTGTACGAGCCCTCCGCAGACGAGCTGAAGGCTTTCCAGCAGGCTGTGCAGTCCGTGTACGACAAGTGCATCAGCGAGGGCATCTGCACCGCAGACGAGCTGAAGGAGATGCAGGATATCGTTGCAAAGGCATAACCGCTTGCGCGTATATCGTTTTTATTGAGGCACGGGGGCAGCCTTCGGGCTGCCCTTTCTCAATGATAAACCACCCACAACATTACAGGAAAGGGGCTGAGCACAATAGAAGCGCTCAAAAAATTCGGGAAAAAGCTGTTTGACCTGTACTTTTTCATCGGGATCGTCGCTATGGCACTGCTTGCCGCGCTGGTCATTTTTACGGTCATTGCACGCTACTGCTTCTCCCTGAGCTGGAAGCAGCTGGCAGAGTTCAACACCACCCTGTTTGCCTTTACCACCTTCTGGGGCATGGGCATCAACGTCATCAAGGATGAGCACGTCATGATCGACATCATCTACGACGGTGTCAAGCCCGCCCGCAAGCGCTGGCTGGCCATCATCAACTACCTCATCGTACTGGCCGTGGATCTGGTATTCACCTATCAGGGCTTCAAGTACGTTGGCGTTGCAGGCAAGCAGATCAGTCAGGGTATGGAGATCCCCATGATGTATATGTACGGCATCATGCCGGTTTGCGGCATCATTTGCGCCATCTGCGTCGTGATCAAGATCATCACCCTGTACAAGGCCGACATTTCCTTCTTTGCGCCCAAGAACAAGGCGCTGACCAAGGAAGACGCATAAGGGAAAGGAGAGAAAAACTTATGGCAATGCTCATCCTTCTGGTGCTGCTGATCTTCTTTGCTGCGCTGGGCGTGCCGCTGGCCTTTGCAATCGGCGCTTCCTGCGTGAGCTATATCCTGATCTACGCACCCAACTTTATCGCCATGCTGCCCCAGCGCGTATGGAACGGCGCTTACAGCGAGCTGATGATCGCCATGCCGCTGTTCATGCTGGCCGGTGAGCTGATGAATACCGGCGGTATCACCCAGCGCATCATCAACTTCTGCATGGAGCTGCTGCGCCCGGTGCGCGGCGGTCTGGGCGAAGTGAACATCGTGGCCTCCATGATCTTCGGCGGCATCTCCGGCTCCTCTGTGGCAGATACCTCTGCTCTGGGCTCCATCCTGATCCCCGCCATGGAAAAGGAGGGCTACCCTCCGGAGGCCTCTGCGGGCATCACCGTTGCTTCCTCCACCATGGGCATGATCATCCCGCCCTCTACCCCCATGATCGTTTACTCCATGATCTCCGGCGCATCCGTGGGTGCTCTGTTCATGGCAGGTGCCGTGCCCGGCATCCTGATCGGCCTGACTCAGCTGGTCCTCGTGTACATCATCAGCACAAAGAAGGGCTGGCACCCGGCAAAGGCCAAGTTTGACGCAAAGCGCGCCGCCAAGAGCCTGCTGAGCGGCATTCCCGCCCTGATCATGCCGGTGTTCATTATCATCTGCGTTTCCTTTGGCGTCTGCACCGCCTCCGAGAGCGCAGGTGTCGCTGTGCTGTACTCCATTCTGGTGGGCTTCTTCGTTTACAAGGAGCTGACCTGGAAGGGCGTCTGGGAGGCGCTGAAAAAGACCCTGATCTCCTCCTCTTCCATCATGCTCATCATCGGCTTTACCACCATCTTCACATGGGTGCTCACCATGCAGAAGGTGCCGCAGACCGTGGGCGCATTCTTCATGTCCCTCAACCTGCCCGCGTGGGCCATTGCGCTGATCTTTGACGTGCTGATCCTGCTGATCGGTACCTTCATCGACGTCAGCCCCGCCATCCTGCTGCTGACTCCCATCCTGCTGCCGGTCATGCAGCAGTACGGCTTCTCTCCGCTGCAGTTCGGCGCTATGATGATTACCGGCCTTGCTATCGGTCTGGTCACGCCTCCCGTTGGCATGTGCCTGAACGCCTGCAACAAGATCAACCGTATGCCCATCATTGAGATCTTCAAGGGCGCTGCACCTTATGTTATCTGCAACGTCATCGTGCTGATTTCTATCAGCCTGTGGGGCCCGCTGACCACCGCCCTGCCGCAGCTGCTGGGTTACAGCATTTTCTGAGCATAGGTCTGTACGCAGCCGCACCCGCCGCAAAGCGGGTGCGGTTTATAATAGGAACCCGAGAAAAAAGAGAAGGTGTAAGAATTGACTCTGAAGGAAAAGATGAAAAAGGGCCCGGTTTTCGGTATGGCGTGCTTTACCGGCACGACCTGCGTGATCGAAAACATTGCCATGTCCGGTCTGGATTTTATCTATCTGGATCTGGAGCACACCAACTATATGCTGGATGAAGCATTCGAAAAGCAGATCATGGCTGCAAAGCTGCATGATATTTCGGTGCTGGTGCGCATGGCAGACGACAACGAAGTGGCCATCCGTAAGGTACTGGAATGGGGCGCAGACGGCGTTGTGATCCCCCACTGCAAGACGGCCGAAATGGCACGCCGCAGTGTGGAGGGCGCAAAGTTTGCACCGCTGGGCCGTCGCGGCGGCGAGACCAATGTGCGCGCTGCCGGTTTTGGCTACCACAACTTTGACTGGAACGCCTACATCGAGCAGCAGAACCGGGATACGCTGGTCATCCCCATGGACGAGGACTTTGAGTTTACCGATAACATCGACGAGATCCTTGACGTGCCCGGCATTGATGCCGTAAACTTCGGACCCATCGACTACGCTGTTTCCAAGCAGCTGAAGATCGGCTACTCCATGGGCGAGGAGGTCCACGAGGCCTACAAGACGCTGGTGGCAAAGTGCCGCGCCAAGGGCCTGGGCGTTCTGGGCCCGGTGGTGCCTCCCACGCAGGAGAACCTGAAGCAGGCTATTGCAGACGGCTACAACATGATCATTCTCGGCAATGATATGTGGCACTTCCAGAAGGCTTTGAAGGAACTGGTGAACGATCAGGTCGCACCGGTGCGCAAGGAGCTGCTGGGCGAGTAACCGCTGACCACTGAAAAAAGCTGAAAGGCACATACCCCCGCAGACGCGGCAGGGTATGTGCCTTTTTGTGTATCGGCTTGCTTTGCCGCACAAAAGGCGGTAAACTGGGTACAGACAAAATGCCCGAAAAGGAGAAACGACATGGCATATACAAAGGCTGACCTCAAGCACGACCTTGCAGCAATGGGGCTGACAGGGAACGAGACCATCCTGATCCATTCCTCCATGAAGTCCATCGGCGCGGTAGAGGGCGGCGCAGACACGGTTCTGGACGCATGGATGGAGTTTTTTGCGGAGGGCTTGCAGCTGCCCGGCTTTTTTTACTTTTTGCTCAGCAGAAGCGGATACGGTACTCCCGGGGGGTACAGTGCTTGATCTCCCGGAAGGTCTTGATAAAGTAGCTGGCATCCGAAAAGCCGCATTCCAGCCCCACCTCGCCGGTCTTGAGCCGGGTGGAGCGCAGCAGCTCGGCGGCTTTTTCCACCCGGAACTGCTTGACGTACTGGATGGGTGTGATGCCCAGAAACTGCCGGAAGCTGCGCAGACAGGCGCTTTCGCTCAGGGCAACGCAGTCGGCCAGTTTTTCCACGGTCAGCTCCTCGGCGTAGTGCTCCTCTACATAGCGCAGCATCTGCTTCATCCGCTCCGAGGCGATCTGCTCCTGCTCCGATACCTTCACCTTGCCGCTGACGCATTGGGTAATGAGCAGCCGCAGGGCGGCAGTAAGGTGGTAGCGCACCCGGTTCTCGTAGTCGAAAGGCTCGTCCGCCACGCTCTTCCACGCCTCCCGCAGGCAGAGCAGCACCTGCCGCTGCCATGGCACGGCCTCGTCCAGCAAAAAGAAGGGCGGCGTGCCCGGCTGCAAAAGCGGGCGGATGAGTTTTTGCCAGAATACGGTGTCCATGCCGCCGACCAACCGTGGCTGGAACACGCCGGAGTGCAGCAGCGCCCTGCCCTCGGCAGGCTCTACCGCGTGCAGCGCCCCGGAGTTGATGAACACCCCCTGCCCGGTCTGCAAAGTCAGCCGGGTCTTGTTCACATCTACATGGATGGGCCCCAGTGCCGCCAGAATGAACTCAAATTCCTCGTGCCAGTGCCACGCCACCGAAAAACAGGAAAGATCCTCGGCGTAACAGGCGATAGGGAACAGTGGGCTGCCGTGCTGGGTCTGCTCCCGCCCGGCGGCATCGGCCACCACGGCAGTAGCGCTGGACAGCCCCACCCGGCCGCTGGTATAAGAGGCACAGCTTGTCTGATATGCCATATTCACCAATTCCTTTCCGCAATACTTTGAATGTTTTTTGTCAATGCCGGTTTTGTTGCATATACTATGCGGTTTTATTCTATTATTAGCGATTGTTTTGTGGTATTATCCTATCAGAGCTTCCAAGCTCAGTATAACACCAAGGCAGCCGGGACGCAAGCTGTGCAAGCGTTTCCACTGCCGGGCAAAACTGCCATTCTCCCGCCGTCAGTCCAAAGAGGACTGGACGGCAAGTGTAACATAAACCATTTCATCAAGGAGGTATTCCTATGCTTCGTATCGAGTATTTTGATAAGGAACGTTTCATGCGCCAGCTTTCTGCCAGCCACGGCAGCGTGCTGCTGCATCTGGACAACGGCAAGACCTGCGACCTGAAAAAGGACACTACCGCACGCTCCATGCTGCAGATGATGGACACTGCCCCCAAGAAGGGCTTTGACCTCACCGTGACCGACCCCGCCGACGTGACCGGCTTCCTGCGCTATATGCTGGAGGCAGGCCGCACCGAGCGCGTGGCCGGCTGAGTAATGCCAATCTCTTATCCCAATAAGTGTCACAGCAAAAGCAAAACGCCTGCCCCGGTCATGCCGGGGCGGGCGTTTTGCTCATTTTACCGGAAAGCTTGCGCGGGCGGGCAGTCTGTGGTAAGCTGAAAGCAGAAAAAACAAGATGGAGGGAACGACTATGAACCTGAAGGAAGCATTCCGCTACCAGAACAAGCTCCAGTCTCTGCTGGACGAGGCGCAGGGCATTCTGGATTGCGATGCCAACGTGACCAAGGTGGCCAACACCTATCTGCGCCATAAGGTGATGCCCGAGGCCGAGGACGAGACCGTTATGGACGTGGCACAGACCGAATATGCAGAGCAGATCACCGACGTTGCCCGGTTCATGATCTATCTGCTGGAGGAGAAGAGCCGCCTGTTTGCCGCTATCCGCAAGGCAAAGGATGCGCTGGACATGGATATGGACAGCGAGGTCAGCCTGAATGCCGCGCGGCAGAGCATTGCCCGCACCTTCAAACGGATGAACGACCTGCGCAGTTCTGAGCAGCTGCTCTCCGGCGGGGGCACCGGCTACCGCTTCAACGCTGAGGGCAACCAGATCTCCTACTGCTGCGATGTGAAGCGAGTGACCACCATCAACTACGACCGCAAGGTCATCCATGCCGCGCTGAGCAAGCTGAACCGGCAGGCAGACGAAACCTCCAACCGGCTGGACCTCTGCCTTGTGACCTCCAAGGTAGACTACACTGTCCCCTTTGATGTGAACGCCAGCTTTGCCGAAGCCTTTGAGATCTATCTGGAAAACGCCAAAAACTAAATGATCGTTCCACCGGCTATTTTGGGTGCGGCAAGCGCCGGGTGCACAGCTGCCGGTTCGGGTGCAGATGAACTATAACGCTGCACATTTCCGCAAGGAAGTTTTGGTACGGCTCACCTTACGAGCCAGCTATTATGAAAAAAATCTTGCGTTCGGCTTTTCCGCCACCGCCAGACGCTTTTTCGCCGAAACCGTCCCTTGCTCCTTCCCGCATTCCTGCTTTTGCGCTTACGTCTCCATGGGCAGGCAGGCAAGCCACCCTTCATGAATTTGCCCCGCAGACTGCTGCGGGCACACACTTTCTGCGTGCCGGGTGGGCGCTCTGCGCCCCTTTGTACGCGGAGTAAAATGGCAATCGCCCCTGCGCTTGCCGTATCCAAAATAGCCGGTGAAAAAACCAAAACCAGAGGAATGCTCTATGAAAAAATGCAATCTGTTTTATCTCAGCGGACTGTTGTTTTTTCTTGTTGCGGTGCTGAATCTTGTTACCGGCGAGAATCACTCTACGGCGGTGGTATGGCTCTGCCTTGGCTCCAGCTATTCGTGTCTGGGGTATTCGCATCAGAAAAAATAAAGCATTCCTGCAGCCCCGGCGGTGGAAAAATCTGGCCGGGGCTGCAATTCTTTGCAGGGCTCGTTCGTATTCCAGACAGAACGACCAAATTTCGACAAAGACGAGGTATGTGTATGTCAACCAAACCGATCCATTCCACTGCCGCGACCCGCTTTGACCTGAGCGCAGCGGCGCTTCATATCCTTGCCATGGCGCTGATGCTGATGGACCACCTGTGGGCGACGTTGCTGCCCGCGCAGGAATGGCTGACCTGTGCCGGGCGGGTGGCGTTTCCCATCTTTGCCTTTATGGCGGTGGAGGGCTACTTCCACACCCACGACCTGAAAAAATACACCCTGCGTCTGCTGTTGTTTGCCCTGCTTTCGGAGATCCCCTTCGATTTGATGTACGGCGGTACATGGTTCTACCCGGTGCACCAGAACGTCATCTGGACGCTGCTTTTGGGCATTCTGGGCATCCATCTGATGGAAACGGTGCGCAAAAAGCAGAAAACAGGACTATACCTGCTGGTATCCGCCCTTGTGGTGGTGGCGGGCGCGGTGCTGGGCACGCTGGGCATGGTGGACTACTACGGCGCAGGGGTGCTGACTGTGTTCATCTTCTACTTTTTTCACGGGCACGGGCGCAAGTGGTGGTGTCTGCTGGGGCAGCTGGCTGCGCTGTACTGGGTCAACGTGGAGCTGCTGGGCGGGCTTATGTACCCCATTCAGCTCTTCGGCATGGACTTTGAGCTTTGCCAGCAGGGGCTGGCGCTGCTGGCACTGGTGCCCATCTGGCTGTACCGCGGTCGGCAGGGCTACCACAGCAAACCCTTCCAGTATGCCTGCTACGCCTTTTACCCCGTGCACATGCTGCTGCTGGTTCTGGTGCTGAATTTCGTGAACCGGTAAGGAAAACGGAGCACTCCAAAAACATTTTTACGCGCGGGGCGTAGAGAGGAACTTCCGCTGAAAATAGCCAAAGCGCATGCGGAGCCATTCGAAATCGTTCCGCCGGTATAAGGCCGCTGCACAAAGCGCTGTGCGGCGGCTTTTTTGCGGGAAAACCGACACATGTTCACAAAAAGTTCAGCCTTTTGAGCAAAAAATACTATTTTTTTCGTGTAAAATAGACAACATGGATTGAATGCCGCCCGCGATTGGATTATAATAATAGTGTATGCAAAAACGCATCTGCTGCTTTTTTATGATTTTTTATCGCTTGAAAACGGCGTAGCTGCGCGATGCGGGCTACTGAAAAGAGAGAGCTGCCGTTGCGGGTCTTTGCCGCAAACGGCTTGTTTGCCATAGCAGCCGGGGCGTTATGTTCCGGTTATTTGTCCTTAGGAGGAAAAACAAGGTGAGAGTAGGTCTTGACATCGGTAGCACCACCATCAAGTGCGTGGTGCTGGGCGAGCATGATGAACTGCTGTATTCTACATACGAACGACATTATAGTCATATTCTGGAAAAGGCGCAGGAGCTGCTGCGGCGCATTGATGCCGAGCATCTGCATGGCCGCAAGGCGCTGCTCAGCATCTCCGGCTCTGCCGGTATGGGCTTGGCCGACAGCTGCGGTGTGCCCTTTGTGCAGGAGGTATTCTCCACCCGCGTGGCGGTCAAGCGCTTTATGCCAAAGACTGATTGTGTCATTGAGCTGGGCGGCGAGGATGCCAAGATCCTGTTTTTGACCAACGGCACCGAGGTGCGCATGAACGGCAGCTGTGCCGGCGGCACCGGTGCTTTCATCGACCAGATGGCTACCCTGCTGAAGATGAGCGCCGAGGAAATGAACAAGGCTGCCGAGCAGGCGCAGCGCACCTATACCATCGCTTCCCGCTGCGGTGTGTTTGCAAAAAGTGACGTGCAGCCGCTGATCAATCAGGGTGCCCGTACCGAGGATATCGCCGCCAGCATCTATAAGGCCGTGGTCAACCAGACCATCGCCGGTCTGGCACAGGGACGTCCCATCAAGGGCAATATCCTTTATCTGGGCGGCCCGCTCACCTTCAGCACCGTGCTGCGCAAGAGCTTTGACGAAGCGCTGAACGTGACCGGCACCTGCCCGGAAAACAGCCTGCTGTATGTGGCGCTGGGCGCTGCTCTGTATGCCGACAAGGAATTTGTGCTCACCGAGGTGGCCGCTGCGCTGGACAAGTACGCCGCCACTGCTACCTATGCCAGCGAGCCGCCGCTGTTCGCCAGCAAGGAGGAGTACGAGGCTTTCCACGCACGGCACATGTCCCATAGTGTGCCCCGCGTGGCTTTTAGTGCCCACTGCGGGCCGGTGCATATCGGCATCGACTCCGGTTCTACCACCGTCAAGCTGGTGGTGGTGGACGAAAAGAGCCAGATTTTGTACACCAACTATCAGCCCAACCTTGGCAACCCGCTGCCCCTCATCCGGGAGCAGCTGCTCAAGATCTATAAGGAGCATCCGGGGCTGCAGGTGGCCAGTGTTACCACCACCGGCTACGGCGAGGAGCTGGTAAAGAACGCTTTCCGCTGTGATTACGGTCTGGTGGAAACGGTGGCACATTTTACCGCTGCCAAGTACTTTATGCCGGACGTGGACTTCATCATTGATATCGGCGGGCAGGACATGAAGTGCTTCAAGATCGAGGATGGTGCCATCAGCAACATCTTCTTGAACGAGGCCTGCTCCTCCGGCTGCGGCAGCTTTTTGCAGACCTTTGCGCAGGCGCTGGGCTACGACGTCAAGAAGTTTGCCGCGCTGGGTCTGTTCGCAGACCGCCCGGTGGACTTGGGCAGCCGCTGCACCGTGTTCATGAACAGCTCGGTCAAGCAGGCGCAGAAGGACGGTGCCAGCATCGAGAATATCTCCGCAGGCCTGTCCATCAGCGTGGTCAAGAACGCGCTGTACAAGGTGATCCGCGCTTCCAGCCCGGAAGAGCTGGGCCGCAAGATCGTGGTGCAGGGCGGTACCTTTTATAATGAAGCTGTGCTTCGCGCCTTTGAAAAGGAAATGGGTGTGGAGGTCATCCGGCCGGACATTGCCGGTCTGATGGGCGCTTACGGCGCTGCCTTGTACGGCCTGCGCCAGAGCCATAAAAACAACCAGACCACCTCTGCCATGATGGACGAGCAGGAACTGGAAAAGTTTGCACAGCAGGTGGTCAGCGTCAAGTGCGGCGGCTGCGGCAACCATTGCCAGCTGACCGTCAACACCTTTGCCGATGGCCGCAAGTTCATCTCCGGCAACCGCTGCGATAAGCCCGTTACCGGCAAAAGCGAGGATAACAGCCTGAACCTGTACGCCTACAAGCAGCAGCTGCTGGCCAGCTACAAGCCTGTGCCCGGCAAGCGCGGTTCTATCGGCATCCCGCTGTGTCTGGGCTTCTACGAGCTGCTGCCCTTCTGGTACGCCTTCTGGACGAGCCTTGGCTTTGCGGTGCACACCAGCCCGGTGTCCACCCGCGGGCTGTATCTGGCCGGACAGGCTACCATCCCCAGCGATACCGCCTGCTTCCCGGCAAAGCTGAGCCACGGCCACATCAAGGCGCTGAGCCAGATGCAGCTGGACGCCATCTTCTACCCCTGCCTGACCTACAATGTGGACGAGGGCTTGGGCGATAACCACTATAACTGCCCGGTGGTGGCCTACTACCCGGAGGTTCTGGCAGGCAACTGCCCGGAGCTGGAGGGTAAAAAGTTCATCTATGATTATGTGGGCATCCACCGTCCCAAGGATTTTGTGCACAAGATGGCAAAGGAGGTGCTGCCCAAGTACTTTGGCGGCATCTCCGAGCGGGAGGTGCAGGCCGCAGCCGATGCTGCCTACGCGGAGTACGAGGCACACATGGCTAAGATCCGGGTAAAGGGCAGTGAGATCATCGACGAGGCACGCCGTCAGGGCAAGCGTATCATCGTGCTGGCAGGCCGCCCCTACCATGTGGACCCGGAGGTCAACCACGGCATCGACCATCTGATCACCCGCCACGGGGCTGCGGTGGTCACCGAGGACAGCATCTCCAACCGGGTGCAGAAGTTCCCCACCAGCGTGCTGAACCAGTGGACCTACCACAGCCGCCTGTATGCCGCCGCTAAGTACTGCACCACCCAGAAGGATATGGATCTGGTGCAGCTGGTGTCCTTCGGCTGCGGCGTGGATGCCATTACCACCGACGAGACCCGCGAGATTTTGCAGCGGGGCAATAAGCTGTACACCCAGCTGAAGATCGACGAGATCACGAACCTCGGTGCCGTGAACATCCGTCTGCGCAGTCTGTTTGCCGCACTGGACGAGCGGGACGAGGCTGCTGCAGAAAAGGCAGAATAAAAGAAACCTTGAGATAGGCTGAAAGGCTTCCCCCGGCAGGGAAGTCTTTGCGGGGACTATCTTGTTTAGAACAACATAGGAGGAACCTATGGAATATCATTATCCCAAATTTACCCCGGAGATGAAAAAGACCCACACCATCCTTATCCCCAACATGGCCGTTACCCAGTTCCGGCTCATGGAGTACGCACTGCGTTGCGAGGGCTACAAGTGTGAGCTGCTGGGCAACTGCGGCAGTGCCGTGGCACAGCTGGGGCTGAAGTATGTCCACAACGATACCTGCTACCCGGCGCTGCTGGTCATCGGCCAGTTTCTGGATGCGCTGAACAGCGGCAAGTATGATCTGGAGCACACCGCCTTGCTGATCACCCAGACCGGCGGCGGCTGCCGTGCCTCCAACTACATCCATCTGCTGCGCAAGGCGCTGGTCAAGGCCGGTTACCCGCAGATCCCGGTGGCAAGCCTGAACTTTTCCGGTCTGGAAAAGGACAGCGGCTTCCAGATGACCCTCCCGCTGGCGCGCAAGTGCATCGCCTGCATCTTCTACGGCGATATGCTGTGTGCGCTGCGCAATCAGGTGGCCCCCTACGAGAACGAAAAGGGTGCTGCTGACCGCATGGTGGACCGCTGGATCGCCCGTCTGGGCCGTGCCTTGCTGGCCGGAAAAGGCTTTACTTCCCGGGAAATGAAGCACACCTTCCCGCTGATCGCAAAGGAATTTGCCACTATCCCGGTCACCCGGGTGCCCAAGGTCAAGGTGGGTGTTGTGGGTGAGATCTACGTCAAGTACAGCCCGCTGGGCAACAATGACCTGCAAAAATTTCTGGAAAGTCAGGACTGCGAGGTGAACTTCCCCGGTCTGATGGGCTTTGTGCAGTACTGCGCCTTCAACATGGGCGAGGATCATGTGCTGTACGGCGGCAAGCTGGCTGTAAAGGTAGGCACCGACCAGTTCCTCAACTGGCTGGACAGCGTGGAACGCGTCATGCTCAAGGCAGAGACGGACGCCGGGTTCTATGCGCCGGGCTCCTTCAAGGAACTGGTGGAAAAGCCCAAGGGGGTTATCTCGCTGGGCGCAAAAATGGGTGAGGGCTGGCTGCTGACCGCCGAAATGATCGAGCTGGTGCAGGGCGGCTACGGCAACATTGTGTGCGCGCAGCCCTTTGGCTGCCTGCCCAACCATATCGTGGGCAAGGGCATGGTGAACAAGATCCGTGCGCTGTATCCCAGCGCCAACATCACCCCCATCGACTACGACCCCAGCGCCACCCGGGTCAATCAGGAAAACCGCATCAAGCTGATGCTGGCGGTGGCCAAGGAGCGCCTGAACGCCCCGGCCGAAGCCCAGCCGCTTACGGCAGAGCAGCTTGCCGGTGGTGCCCCTCAGGTCGGCGCTACCGTGTAACAAAAGCAAATACGATAAAACAGGGGAGCCGCTGCACGGCATTTTTACGCAGCAGCTCCCTTTTTTGCAGGAAAGGAACCGCTATGGAAAAGCCCGCAGCTGCCTGTTATCATCTGCCCGGCCTGTTCGAGTTTTACGAGCTGTACCGCCGTTTTTTGCCGCTGTACCGGGAGCACCGGGAATATTTTTACGATTGGTGCACCATCGGCTCTATCTACGGCGCACCGGCGGGCTGTATCTGGGGCGGGGGACGCATCTCCTGCGGCGGGGCAGCGGCGCGCGAGGTGCTGGCGCTGCTGCGGGAATACGGCATCTCCGGGCGGCTGACCTTCAGCAACTCCCTGCTGCGGGCTGAGCACCTTGCCGACCCGCAGTGCAACGCCCTGTGCGAGCAGTTTGCCAAAGCTGGCAGTGTGCCAAACGGCGTGATCGTCCACTCCGACCTGCTGGCGGACTATCTGCAACAGCGTTGGCCGGAGCTGTATCTGGTATCCTCCACCACCAAGGTGCTCACCGATTTTACGCTTTTGCGGCAGGAATTGGCAAAGCCGCAGTTCCGGTATGTGGTGCCAGATTTCCGGCTGAACCCGGCACTGGAACAGCTGCGCACCCTGCCGCCGGAGCAAAAGGCGAAGGTGGAATTTTTGTGCAATGAGTGCTGCTGGTTCGGCTGCACCGAGCGCAAGCGCTGCTACGAGACGGTCAGCCGCCAGAATCTGGGCGAGGACTGCCCGGACCACCGCTGCGCCGCCCCGGATGCCGCCGAGGGCTACCGCTTTTCCAAGGCGATGCGCAGCCCCGGGTTTATCGGGACGGATGACATCCGGCAGCGGTACCTGCCCGCAGGTTTTTCCCAGTTCAAGATAGAGGGCAGGGGGCTTGGCAGCGCACTGGTGCTGGAATTTCTGCTTTACTATATGACAAAGCCGGAATACCAGCTGCAGGTGCGGGAGGCAATCTATCTGGACAATATGCTGGATCTTTTTTAAGAAAATTGCACCGGGCAGACCACTTTCTGTCCGGTGCTGCTTTTTGCCTGCGGGATTTGCGCCCGAAAACTTTCTTTTCCCCGCAAAGCGTGTTACAATAAACAGGAAATTATTTTTAGAAGCCGTTTTATAAGCGGGTGCGATGCTTATAAAACGGCTTATAGGAGCAGTGCATGGAAACAACGCAAAAACAGATCGTACTGGGCATTCTGGCCCATGTGGACTCCGGCAAGACCACCCTCTCCGAGGCCATGCTCTACCGCGCCGGTGCTATCCGCAAGCTGGGGCGGGTAGACCACGGAGACGCCTTTCTGGACACCGACAGCTTGGAAAAAGCGCGCGGTATCACCATCTTTTCCAAGCAGGCGCTGCTTACGGCGGGCAATACCGCCATCACCCTGCTGGACACCCCCGGCCATGTGGATTTTTCCACCGAGACCGAGCGCACCTTGCAGGTGCTGGATTACGCCGTGCTGGTGGTCAGCGGAACGGACGGCGTGCAAAGCCATACCGAAACGCTGTGGCGGCTGCTGCGGCGCTACCATGTGCCCACCTTTGTATTCGTGAACAAGATGGACCTGCCCGGCATGACCCGGGAACAGTTACTCAGCCAGCTGAATCACCGCCTTGGCGAGGGCTTTGTGGATTTTGGCGCAGAGCCTGCCGCCCGCAACGAAGCACTGGCGCTGTGCGATGAGCAGCTGATGGAGAAAATGCTGGACGCGGGAACCCTGACCGATGCAGACATTATCCCCGCAGTTGCCCGGCGGCACGTTTTTCCGTGCTGGTTCGGGGCGGCGCTGCGGCTGGACGGAGTGGATGCACTTCTGGACGGACTGGACCGCTACACCCGCCCCGCCCCGGCGCTGCACGCCTTTGGCGCAAGGGTATTCAAGGTATCGCAGGATGAGCAGGGCACCCGCCTGACATGGCTGCGGGTCACCGGCGGGGAGCTGAAGGTAAAGGCTCTGCTCTCCGGCGAAACGGACGGCGAGCCGTGGGCAGAAAAGGCGAACCAGCTGCGGCTGTATTCCGGCGCAAAATATACCCTGACCGAGGCCATCGGCCCGGGACAGGTATGCGCTGTGACCGGCCTGACCCATGCAAAGCCCGGCACCGGGCTTGGGGCAGAGCGGGACAGCGATGTGCCGGTGCTGGAACCGGTGCTCAGCTATCAGGTGCTGCTGCCGGAGGGCGCAGACGTACACGCTGCACTGGCAAAGCTGCACCGGCTGGAGGAGGAAGAACCCCAGCTCCATGTGGTGTGGAACGAGACGCTGGGCGAGATCCATGTGCAGCTGATGGGTGAGGTACAGCTGGAAGTGCTGCGCAGCCTGTTGGCGGAGCGGTTCGGGCTGGAAGTATCCTTTGGCCCGGGCGGTATTTTGTATAAGGAGACCATCACCGAGCCCATGGAAGGTGTGGGACATTACGAGCCGCTGCGCCACTATGCCGAGGTGCATCTGCTGCTGGAACCGCTGCCCCGGGGCAGCGGGATGCAGTTTGCCGCCGATTGCCGGGAAGAGGTTCTGGACAAAAACTGGCAGCGTCTGGTGCTGACCCATCTGGAAGAAAAGCAGCACCTTGGCGTTTTGACCGGCGCACCGCTGACCGATGTAAAAATTACCCTGCTCACCGGCAAAGCGCACCTCAAGCACACTGAGGGCGGCGATTTCCGGCAGGCCACCTACCGCGCCGTGCGGCAGGGGCTGATGCTGGCCAAAAGCCAGCTGTTAGAGCCGTGGTACGCCTTCCGGCTGGAAGTGCCGGTGGAGAACATCGGCCGCGCCATGAGCGATATCCAGCGCATGGAGGGCAGCTTTGACCCGCCGGAAAGCGGCACCGACACGGCCACCCTGACCGGCTTTGCGCCGGTATCCACCATGCGCAGCTACCCCATGGAGGTGGTCAGCTACACCCGGGGCAGGGGACATTTGAGCCTGACACTGGACGGCTACCGCCCCTGTCACAATGCACAGGAGGTCATTGCAGAGAGCGGCTACCAGCCGGAGCATGATCTGGACAACCCCGCAGATTCCGTATTCTGCGCCCATGGTGCTGGCTTTGTGGTGCCGTGGAGCGAGGTGCGCAGCCATATGCACGTGGAAAGCGGCTGGGGCAAGGCAAAGCCCGCCCGCCCGGAGACGCAGGCTGCGCCCCAGCGCCGCGCCATGGCCTACCGCGCCACGCTGGAGGAGGACGCCGAGCTGCTCAAAATTTTCGAGCGCACCTACGGCCCCATCAAGCGTGACCCGCTGGCGGCGTTCCGTCCGGTGCAAAAGACCGAACGCCCGGATTTTTCTGCCGAACAGTGGGAAATTGCCCCGGAGTATCTGCTGGTGGACGGCTACAACATCATCTTTGCGTGGGACGAGCTGAACGCGCTGGCAAAGGAAAGCTTGGACGCTGCCCGCCGCAAGCTGATGGATATCCTGTGCAACTATCAGGGCTACCAGAAATGCGTGCTCATTCTGGTGTTCGATGCCTACCGCGTGCCCGGCAGCCCCGGTGCCATCGAGCAGTACCACAATATCCATGTGGTCTACACCAAGGAGGCTGAGACCGCCGATATGTTCATCGAGCGGGTCACCCATGAGATCGGCAAGAGCCGCCGCGTCCGCGTGGCGACCTCGGACGGTATGGAGCAGGTCATTATCCTTGGTCACGGCGCACTGCGCGTTTCCGCCCGGATGTTCCACGAGGAAGTGCAGAACGTGGAAAAACAGATTCGCGCCCTTGTGCAGGGGCAGGCGTAATGCTATCCCGAAAAAATCCTCTCTTGTGAAAAAAGTCGGTTTGGAAAATCCGCAGATTTTCCAAACCGACAATCTTAAAATAATGATTCCGCTAAAAATGCCCACAGCAACGCAGAGGGCATTTGAAATCGTTCTCTGGAGGTGCGCCCATGGCTGTGGAAATTACCGAAGAATTTGTCTGGCAGAGCATCCCGCCCCGTGCCCGGGACAGCCATAAGGGCACCTTTGGCAGTGTGCTGGCGGTGGCGGGCAGTGCCTTTTACCGGGGCGCTGCGCTGCTGGCAGCCGAGGGTGCACTGCGCACCGGGGCGGGCATCGTCACCCTTGCAAGCGTAGAGCCGGTGGTCAGCGCTGCTGTCACCCGCCTGCCGGAGTGCTGCCTGTGCCCCTGTAAAGAGGGCGCACAGGGCGGCATTGCGCCGGAAAATGTGCCGCTGCTCCGGCGGCAGAAGGCTACCGTATTGCTGCTGGGCCCCGGCCTTGGCGGTACGGCGCAAAGCACCGCCCGGGCCGCCGAGACCCGCACGCTGGTGCAGCAGCTGCTGCCCGGCTTTGCGGGGGCTGCGGTGTTGGACGCAGACGGTCTGAACGCCGCCGCCCAGCTGCTGGCAGAGGGCAAGCCCTTTCCGCACCCGGCGGGGGAACTGGTAGTCACCCCGCACCCCGGCGAGATGGCGCACCTGACCGGGCTTTCGGCAGCAGAGCTTGCCGCCGACCGGGAGGGTATCGCCCTGCGCTATGCCAAGGCGTGGAACGCCGTGGTGGTGCTGAAGGGCGCACGCACCGTGGTGGCAAGCCCGGATGGGCGGGTGTGCGTGAACCCCACCGGCAACCCGGGGCTTGCCCGGGGCGGCAGCGGGGATGTGCTGGCTGGGATGCTTGCGGCGCTGCTGGCCTGCGGTCTGCCCGCCTACCAAGCCGCCGCCTGTGCGGTATACCTGCACGGTGCTGCCGCCGACCGCGCCGCCGCAAAGCGCGGCGAGTACGGGATGCTGCCGCATGATATCCTGCCGGAACTGGGCGCATTGTTTGCGGAAAACCAAAGATAAACGAAAAGCGGCAGCTGCACAAAACACCGTGCAGCTGCCGCTTTTTGTTGCTGTAATTTGCGGTTCAGAAACGTTTTAGATCACCGGAACTGGCCGAGATATTCCTCCACCGAGCGGGTCATCTCCTTGGAGAAATTGGAGTTATACTTGCGGTTGCAGAAGGCGGTGCACCACTGGTCAAAGGGGGCGTTTCCGGCTTTGTAGCCGAAGGTGTCCCGCAGCTCTGCGCCGTCCATGGTGCGGTAGCCGTTTTCGTGCACGATGTGCTCCATGGCGCAGCGCTGGGGCTTTACGCGCTCCTTCTGCTGCTGGGTGGGCCAGCCGAACACCAGCATCACCGCCGGGAACACATAGTCCGGCAGATGCAGCAGACTGCGCTGGGTGTCGCAGTTCTCCATGATGTCCCCGATGTAGCACGAGCCGATGCCAAAGCTTTCGGCGGCGACCACGGCGTTCTGGGCGGCAATGGCGGCATCGGTGACTGCCAGCATCAAATCGCCCACACCCGGGGTGCGGGGCGTGCAGCCGGCCTCTAAGTAGGCGTCGTACCACTTTTTGCAGTCGGCGCAGAACACCAGCACCAGCGGTGCTTTGGCAATAAAAGGCTGGTGGTCACAGCTTTCGGCCAGCGCTTCCTTCAGTGCCGGGTCGGTGATGTCTAAAATGGTATACAGCTGCTGACAGCCCGCAGAGGGCGCCTGTGCGGCAGCTTCCAGAATGGCCTGCTTCATCTCGGCAGGGATGGGCTTTTCTTCATACACCCGCACCGACTTACGGTCGAACAGGCTTTGCAGGATAGGGTTGCGCTCGGTCATGGGAACACCTCCGGTGTTGTGTTTATTCGTAGTCGATGGGCAGGGTGGGCAGGCCGTTCAGCTCCAGCCCGGCGGTGTGCCCGGCAATGTACTGGTAGTAGCCCTGCGCGGCGATCATCGCGCCATTGTCGCCGCAGAACTTCAGTTCCGGCAGGTAGACCTTTGCGCCTAGTTTCTGGGCACCGTCATTCACCAGCTGGCGCAGACGGCCGTTGGCGGCTACGCCGCCGGCAAGGCACACCTGCTTTGCCCCGGTATCGGCAGCAGCCAGCAGCAGCTTTTCGGCCAGAATGCCCGCAATGCGCTCCTGAAAGCTGGCAGCAAGGTCGGGTACGTTCACTTCCTCGCCCTTCATCTGCGCCTTGTTCACCTCGTTGAGCACAGCGGTCTTTAAGCCGGAAAAGCTCACGTTGTACTTGCCCTCCACATGGGGCACCGGCAGGCGGTAGGCCTTGGGGTCGCCGGTCTTTGCGGCGGCGGCTACGCTGGGGCCGCCGGGGTAGGGCAGACCCAGTGTACGGGCCACCTTGTCAAAGGCTTCGCCCGCAGCATCGTCTACGGTATGACCCAGAATGTGGTAGTGGGTGTAGTCCTGCACTTCTACGATATGGCTGTGCCCGCCGGACGCCACCAGACACAAAAAGGGCGGCTTGAGTTCCGGGTGGGTCAGGTAGAGCGCGGCGATGTGTCCCCGCAGATGGTGCACCGGCACCAGCGGCTTGCCTGCCGAGTAGGCCAGACCCTTGGCAAAGTTCACGCCCACCAGCACTGCGCCGATGAGCCCCGGCGCAAAGGTGACAGCCACGGCGTCCACATCGTCTATGGCCTTGCCTGCGTCCAGCAGGGCCTTTTTGACCGTAGCACTGATAAACTCGCAGTGGCGGCGGCTGGCAATCTCCGGCACAACGCCGCCGTACAGCGCCTGCTCCTTGACGCTGGTGGAGATGACGTTGCTCAGCAGGTGCCGTCCGTCCTCCACCAGTGCGGCGGCAGTTTCGTCACAGGTAGACTCAATTCCAAGAATGATCATTTTAGTGTGCCTCCAGCCAGTTTTTGCCTGCGTGCACATCGGTGCTCAGGGGCACCGCGTACTGCACGCAGCCTTCCATTTCCTCCCGCAGGATGCGGGCAGCCTGCTCGGCCTCCGCCTCCGGGGCCTCCACGATCAGTTCATCGTGGACGGTCAGAATCAGGCGGCTGGCCATTTTTTCGTCCCGCAGGCGCTTCCACACCCGCACCATGGCCAGCTTGATCACGTCCGCAGCGGTGCCCTGAATGGGGGTGTTGCGGGCCATGCGCTCGCCGCTGGCGCGCACGTTGAAGTTGGTGCTGGCCAGCTCCGGCAGGGTGCGGCGGCGGCCGAACAGGGTGGACACATAGCCGTTTGCCTTGGCATCCGCAATGGTCTTGTCCATATAGCCACTCACGCTGGGGAAGGCCGCCAGATAATTCTTGAGGAAGGCGTCTGCCTCCTTCACGGTCACGCCGATATCCTTGGAAAGGCTGTATGCGCCCTTGCCGTACATGATGCCGAAGTTGATGGCCTTGGCAGAGGAGCGCAGCCGGGGCGTCACCTCACTCTGCGGAATGCCGTAGATCTTGGCGGCGGTGCTGCGGTGGATGTCCTCACCGTTCAAAAAGGCCTGCTGCATGTGTTCGTCCCCGGTGATGTGCGCCAGAATGCGCAGCTCGATCTGGCTGTAATCCGCGTCCACCAGCACACAGCCCGGCTTTGCAACAAAGTAGGCGCGCAGCTGGCTGCCCAGCTCGGTGCGGATGGGGATATTCTGCAGGTTGGGATTATCGGAGGAGAGCCGTCCGGTGCGGGCTTCGGTCTGGTTGAAGGTGGAGTGGATGCGTCCGTCCTCGCCAATGACCTTGAGCAGACCCTCCACATAGGTGGAGTTCAGCTTCTGGTAGGCGCGGTACTGCAAAACGTCCTCCACCAGCGGGTACTCGCGCAGGCTTTCCAGCGTTTCGGCATCAGTAGACCAGCCGCGCTGGGTCTTTTTGCCGTGGGGCAGACCCATGGTGTCGAACAGCATCTCGCCCAGCTGCTTGGGGCTGTTGGGGTTGAAGGTAGCGCTGCCGGTCTCCATATGGATGCGGGTCAGCACCTGCTCCAGTTCCTCCCGCAGCTTTACGCCGAACTGCTCAATGCCGTCCTTGTCCACCAGCACGCCGGTGCGGGTCATGTCGGCCAGCACCTGTGCCAGCGGGAACTCGATCTCATTATACAGCGCATCCTCGCCGCAGGCGGTGATCTCGGCCTTCATCCGGGCAAACAGGTCGGCCAGCCGCCCGGCGTCCGGGTAATCGTTGCAGGTAAAGGCGGCAGCGGCCTTGTAGGCGGGGATCAGCTCGCTGATCTGATATTTGGAGGCGGAGGCGTCCAGCAGATAGGCGGCCAGCTTGCCGTCCCAGACGATGCTGCTGCCCCAGCCGTTGGCAGCCATGGCCTTGGCGTACAGGGGCGCAGCGTTGAACACATCCAGCGTCACATCCGCATTGTCCAGCAGCCGCAGCAGCTCAGCATCCTCCAGCGGGTAGACGGTGGTGTCCTGCACGGCGTACCAGCTTTCCGGCTGCAATACCACGTTGCGGGTGCCCTGCTTGCCGGTAACGGCGGGGCGGGCAGCCACCAGATAATGCCCGGCGGGGGTCAGGGGCAGGGAAGCGAGGTCGGCTTCCGGCAGCTCCACAGCCTCTTCCTCAGCAGCGGCTTCCGGTGCTACGCCGTCCAGCCCGAACCGGGGAATCAGGGAGTGAATCTCCAGCTCCTGCAAAAGCCGCACGGCGGCGGGTTTGTTGCCCTCGCCCACGGTGTAGGAACCCTCGGTGGTGTCGATGGGGGCATCGGTGCGGATGGTGCCCAGCGTGTGGCTCAGCTCGGCCATGGGCTTGTCTTCCAACAAGTGCTCCCGCTGCTTGGGTTTGATGCGCTTGTCGTCAATGTTCTGGTACACGCCCTCCAGCGAGCCGAAGGTCTGCACCAGCGAGAGGGCGGTCTTTTCGCCGATGCCCTTCACGCCGGGGATGTTATCCGAGGTATCGCCCATCAGGCTCTTCACTTCGATAAGCTGCTTAGGCGCAAGGCCGTATTTTTCCTGAATGGCGTCCTCGTCCATCACCACGGTCTTGCTGCGCCCCATTACGGTGGCAGCCAGCAGTACGGTGGTGCTCTCGCTCACCAGCTGCAGACTGTCGCGGTCTCCGGTGGCAAGGAAACAGTCGTCCTTCCGGGCGGCGCAGGCAGCAGCCAGTGTACCCAGAATATCGTCCGCTTCCCAGCCTTCGGCGGTAACGGTGCGGTAGCCAAGGTCTGCCAGCAGCTGTTTGAGCACCGGCATCTGCTGCGCCAGTTCCTCGGGCATGGCGTGGCGGGTGGCTTTGTAGCCATCGTACATTTTATGCCGGAAGGTGGGAGCTTTCAAATCAAAAGCCACGGCCACCTCGTCCGGCTGGCACTCCTTGAGCAGGGAGAGCAGAATGTTCAAAAAGCCATAGATGGCGTTGGTATAACGTCCGTCCTTGGTGGTCAGCAGCTTGATGCCGTAAAAAGCGCGGTTGGCAATGCTGTTGCCGTCAATGACCAGTAAACGCATAATGCAGTTCCTCCGTTGCGTAATTTCACACCTTATAGTATAGCACAAAACCGCACCGCGCGGGAGCTTTTTGCGCAAAAAAGAGAAGTGGCTGCTTTTCGTGATGCCGTCTCTCGTAAAAATGCGATTGTCACGGCTTGTAAGCCGTGACAATCGCATCATTTATAATGTTCTTCCGCTGCCTATGCCCGGAGCAGCGCGGAGGGCATTTCAAATCGTCCTGCCGCAAAAAAGCTGCCGCACAAGCTGTGCAGCAGCCTTAGCGGTGCCGGGCTTACTCCTCGATACGGATGGCGCTTACCGGGCAGCTCTGGGCTGCGGTGACGGCCTGCGGCACCTCCTCCGGCGGGATGGGGCCGGGCTCTGCCACAGCCAGAACTCCCTCCATGCGGAACACTGCGGGGCACAGCCCGGCACACTGGGTACAGCCGATGCACAACTCAGGGTCTACGAATGCGTTCATGCAAACACCTCCTTGCGGAAAGCATTGCCCGTTTTGCCGCAAATTATGCCTATGCAAGCGGTTTGCGGTGTGGTACAATAAGACCGCCGGAAACCGGCAGGAGGAGAGAAGATGAATATCCAGATCTTTGGCACGAGCAAGTGCTTTGATACCAAAAAGGCGCAGCGCTATTTCAAGGAGCGCGGCATAAAGTTCCAGATGATCGACCTGAAGGAAAAGGGCATGAGCCGGGGCGAGTTTGATAACGTGGCGCGCGCCTTGGGCGGCTGGGAAGCGCTGGTAAATCCGGCAGCAAAGGACAAGCAGACCCTTGCGCTGCTGGATGCACTGGTGGACTGGCAGAAAGAGGATAAGCTGTTTGAAAATCAGCAGCTGTTCAAGACCCCCATCGTGCGCAACGGACGCAAGGCCACTGTGGGCTACCAGCCCGAAATATGGAAGGGCTGGGAATAAAAAGCCTGCTTTCACAAAAAAACCACCGGTACAGGTTTTGCACTCTGCGGCCGGATGTGGTATACTGTTGGGTAGACAAAAAACTTTGGGAGATTCAGACCAATGAAAAATACGATCACCCCGGAAGAACACGCCCGGATCAAGCGCCGCCGCTGGCGGCAGACCTTGGGTCTGCTGATCACGGTGCTGGTGCTCATCGGGTTTATCACGGTGCTGCGGGCCGGTGTGGGCCTTGTGGCAAACCTGTTTGACGATACCGCACAAAAGCAGGAATACGAGGACAAGCTGGAGGGGCTGGTATTGTTCGACCCCATGCCCTTTGACGGCATTGAGAACATCGATGACCTGACCCTGCGGGAAGCAGCCGTGTGGGGCTGCGTGTACAGCATTCAGGAGACGCAGGGCGGCTTTGATAACTACAATACTGACCCCGAGACCGAGCAGCTGCTGCTGCCCTCGGTGGAGGTGGATGCCTATCTGGCAAAGCTGCTGGGCCCCGGCTTCAAGCTGACCCACCGCAGCTTTGATATGGAGGATATGACCGTCGAGTTTGACGAGACCACCCAGTGCTACAAAATCCCCATCACCGGTACGGTGGGCTACTACCGCGCCACCGTGGTCAAGCTGTTCAAGCGCAGCGGCAAGCTGCACGTCACCGTGGGCTACATCCCCACCGCCAGCGCAGATGACAGCATCATCAATCCCTCCTCGGACACCCCCACCAAGTATATGGATTACCTGTTCGAGCGCCAGAGCGGCAGCTGGTATCTGACCGGCCTGACCGAGAGTGAGACGAAACCCGAAAGCGCCGCAAGCTCTGCGGCCGCGCAGCCGGAGCCTATGGCAGAAAGCGATGTGCAGGACGCCATTCTGGCCACTGCCGGAGACTCTGCTGCGGCAGATTCGGCTGCTGCCTCGGCTGTGCAGCCGGAAGCGCAGGCAGAAACGGGCGCTGACAGCGCCGTGGCAGAAGCCCCCGCCGCTGAGGATGCCGCCAGCACCGCAGAATAAAAGGTAAAAGGAAACCCCCGACTGTGCGTTTGCTTTCACAGTCGGGGGTTTTTTGTGCGTTTTATTTTAAATCAAACCTGACCACCACCAGCCGATACCACAGGTATGGCACCATGTTCCAGATCATCCACAGTTCCATCAGGATGTAGTTGGGCAGATCGCGCCAGCGGAAGGGGCGCTTGCCCAGCTTGCCCGCTTTGAGCAGAGCAAAGGCCTCGTGCATGCCCTTGTCCCAGGCCTCGCCAAAGCCCTGCTTGTGGAACTTGTAGCACTTGAGCAGATAGCCCAGCGCCAGCGGAATAAAGTTGAGCACCAGCATTAGCAGCGGCTCGTTTTTGAGCGGCAGCAGAATGCTGTTGCGGCCACTCTGCTGGCTTTTAAAGGCGTTGTAGCGCACTGCGCCGGTGCTGGCACCGCAGATGTGGTAGCACTTGGCAGTGGGGCAGAGCACATTTTTGTAACCGGCATTGTTGGCGCGCCAGCTCAGGTCTACGTCCTCAAAGTAGGCAAAAAAGTGCTCGTCAAAGCCGCCGATCTCGTCCAGAATGCTTTTGCGGTACAGCGCTGCGCCGCCGCAGGCCGAGAAGATGCGCTTTTGCTTTGTGTAGCGGCTGACGCGGCGGCCATCGCCGGTCTTGCAGGCAAAGCCCATCCATGTTACATAGTCCCCGGCATCATCGGCCAGTTCCCGCTCAAAGTGCCGGATCATCAAACTCTGCACCGCAAAGATCTTGGGATCCGCATCGGCGGTGCGCAAAAGCTCGGCCAGCCACTGCGGCTCGGCAAAGGCGTCGTTGTTGAACAGCACCACATACTTGCTCTGCGCCCGGGCAATGCCCTGATTCACTGCGTAGGAAAAGCCGGTGTTGCGCCCGTTTTCGATCAGGGTAAAATTGGGGCGGGTGCAGTAGCTGCGGGCTTGTTCCAGACTTTCATCGGTGGAGCCGTTGTCCACCACGATCAGGTCAAAATCCTGCTCAGTCTGGGCGTAGATGGACTCGATGGAATCCTTCAGCCAGCCCTTGCCGTTGATGTTTGGGATAATGATGGTCGCTTTTATCATAAAAGTTACTCCTGTTTTCGTCAATTACAGAGAGAGTATATCATATTATCGCAAAAATGCAAACCTCTCGGATAACGCCTGCCCTCGTTTGCAAGGCAATGCCCGGGGAGCTGTGACAGAATTGGCTAAAAAATTGTATGAACCCCTTGACACAATCTGAAAAATGAGTATTATTGTATTAGGCACTTAACACAGAAACACAAAATGCAGGGAGGGCTACGATGAGTGAACAATTTGATTCCAGCCGTCCGATCTATGCGCAGCTGGTAGAGCGGTTGAAGGCGAAGATCCTTGCGGGGACATACCCGCCCGGAGGACATCTTGACTCGGTGCGGGATATGGCCGCAGCCGCAGGGGTGAACCCGAATACCATGCAGCGTGCGCTGGCACAGCTGGAAACGGAGGGGCTTGTCCGGACCGAACGGACGGCGGGCCGCTATGTGACGGAGGATACCATGTTGATCGAACAATTGCGTGCCGCGACCGCGGAAAAGTTCGCGGAAGAATTTCTGGAAAAGATGCGGGGCATCGGGTACAGCCCGGCGCAGGTCGCCGAATTGCTGGCCCGTCAGACGAAAGGAGAACCGAATCATGAGTGAACTTCTGACCTGTGAAGGGCTGACAAAACACTACGGCGCAAAAACCGCACTGGACGGTGTGGATCTGCACATCGGCTTTGGGAAGATCGTTGGCCTGCTGGGGCCGAACGGCAGCGGCAAGACCACCCTGATCAAACTGGCAAACGGTCTGCTGCAGCCTGACAGCGGCAGCATCCGGATCGCCGGGATGAAGCCCGGCGTGGAGAGCAAGGCGATCGTATCCTACCTGCCCGATGCCGACTGGCTTCCCGGCTGGATGCGGGTAGAGCAGCTGGTGAAGATGTTTGGGGACTTCTATAAGGACTTCGATCCGGCCCGGGCGAATGAGATGCTGGCAAATCTGGAACTTTCCCCCAAAGACGTCCTCAAGACCCTTTCCAAGGGCAACCGGGAAAAGGTGCAGCTCATCCTTGCCATGAGCCGGAATGCCCGGCTCTATCTGCTGGATGAACCCATCGGCGGCGTGGACCCGGCGGCACGGGATTATATCCTGCACACCATCCTGTCCAATTACAGCAAGGACGCGACCGTCCTCATCTCGACCCACCTGATCGAGGATATCGAGCCGGTGCTGGATGAGGCCATCTTCCTGAAAGAGGGAACGGTCTTTGCTCACCGCAGTGTGGATGAGATCCGTGAGAATGAGGGAATGAGCGTGGACGCATATTTCCGGGAGGTATTCAAATGCTGAAAAATCTGTTGAAGTATGAATTCCGGGCGACCGGACGGACCTATGGCGGCCTGTATCTGGTCTGGCTGCTGGTTGCGCTGGCAATGGGGATCTCGATGCGGGACGAAGTCTGGGACAATGGCAGCAGCCAGATCTGGGCATACCTGATGTTTGCCTACTTTGCCATCGGGGTTGCCATCGGAGTGGTCTGTATTGTGACGATTATCCAGCGGTTCACCAAAAATCTGTTGGGGCGGGAGGGCTATCTCATGCACACCCTTCCGGTCCATCCAGAGCAGCTGGTTGCGTCCAAACTCATTTCCAGCATGGTCTGGGTGATCTGCAGCGGAGTGGTCGGGATCCTGTCCGTCCTTCTGATGCTGGTCGGCCTGGGCGCCTTCGAGGATCCCAAAACGGTCATCAATGGGGAGACGATCACGACGGGCTGGGGCGATGTCCTGAAATTCAGCTGGAAGGCGATCCAGAGCATCGGCGGTGAATTCTGGAGCGAGCTGGCGTGGATCATCGTCCTTGTTCTGGCGGGCGTTGCAGTCCTCATCCTCTGTATCTACGCCGCCTGCATGATCGGGCATCAGTTCAGGAACCATTCCACGATTGCCAGCATTCTGGCCTTCTTCCTGTTGCAGCTGATTCAGGGCAAACTGGATGCAGGCGGCGGGATCCGGGTAATCGTTGGCTCTGTGGCAGCGATGCCGATGGCTTATTCCGCCAGCGGCAATCTCTGGCTCGTCCTTCTTGTAACGATTCTGATCGGCGCAGTCTATTTTGTCCTTACCAGCTGGCTGATGAAAAATAAGCTGGATCTGGAATAAGCATAAAAACCAAACCCCGGCCGTTGCAGATGAAACATACTGCAAAGGCCGGGGTTTATGCGGGAAAATTATTTTGCGAGAGCGGCTTTGATGTTGGCAAGGACGGTATCGCTGCCCTCACAGCAGACAAGGATGACTTCGCCGGTGGGAGCCACGGTGACGGTAGCGGCCTTGGCAACAAGGTACTGATCCTCCAGATAGTGCTCCATGGACTGCTGCTCGCTGGCAACATAGGCTTCCAGTGCTGCCTTTACCTCATCGGTCTTGCCCTCGGCAGGCTTCACGATGGCAACGGCGTAGCTGCGCACCATCATGCTGGAAATGCTGGCGGCAAAGGCGGTGTACTGGCCGTCCTCCAGATTCAGCAGGGGCATCAGGATGTCCCGGATCTCCTCGTTCAGCTGGTCGGCCTCGTACTCGGCGCTGTAACCGTCAATGGCGGTAAACTTGCCGTCCTCGCCCTTGGTAAAGATCATATCGTACTCGTTGTCCTCATCGCTGCGGGCGTTGTGGATGATCTGGGCGTAGTCCTTGGGGGTGGAGCTGTCGGCCTTGCTTCCGCCGGAGCAGCCCACCAGAGTAAACAGGGTCAGCCCTGCCAGCAGGGCGGCGATGAATTTTTTCATAGTATTGCATTTCCTTTCATAGTGCTGTGTGTGGAAGGCGCAGCCGGGCGCACACGTTACAGGTAGTGTGTGCCGGTTTTGGGCTGCTATTCTGGATACGAACCACCGCACCGCAAAATTGCAGGGAAAAAGTAACAGTTTTATGAACAGCACTCGCTTACAGCATCAAAGCGTCCAGACCGCCATGGTTCACCGGGGTGGACAGGATGATCTGGGTGCTGGTGGTGCCCAGCTTCTGGAACTGCAAAATCAGGTGCTCCAGCTGTGCCATGCTGCCGCAGCTGACCTTGACCAGAAAGGTGTACGCACCGGTAACGTGGTAGCACTGCAGCACCTCGCGGCTGTTCTGCAGCAGCTCCAGAAAAGCATCCTGCTTGGAGGGGGCCACCGAAAGGCTAATGAGCGCATCCACATACATCCGGTCTGCCGGACGGTTCAGCGTGACAGTGTAGCCGCTGATGATGCCGTCCGTCTCCAGCTTATGGATACGGCTGGAGACTGCCGGGCTGGTAAGCGACACCTGCTCCGCAATTTCTTTGACGGGCATCCGTGCGTTTTTTGCCAGAAGGGTGAGGATTTTGCGGTCAAGATCGTCCATGAGAAGAGCCTCCTTCAAAATATGTTGGATTGTATAAAATTTTCTGAAAGTAAAGTTTTTATGTTGTGCAAACCCACGGAAATGGAATAAAATTTCGTTTCTGAAATTCTATGTTAATTATATAAAGTTTTTGCAAAAAAGTAAAGTATTATTTTAAAGCAAAATCCGAAAATCCTGTTTGACAAGAAAAGAAAAACGGGTATAATACATCATGCAAGGCAGCGCGACGAATAAAAGTCTGCCAATGATATTGAGATTCACCACTTTATATACTTTCCCACCCCTCTATACACAAAAACCCGCTGCCAGGCGGGTTTTTGTGTTTGTTGGGGCTTTTTATTTATGAAAAAAGCAGTGGTAGACAACGTACTTGACCCATAGAGCAGCTGTTTCCGGTCACGACCCCACCCGTGAAAATGCAAACCCGGAAAGTCCGCAGACTTTCCGGGTTTGCTCTATATCAAAATATTATTCTGCGGAGGCTATTTAAATTGGATGCGCCTATCAGACCAGATAGCCCTCAAAGCAGTGCAGGTCCTCGGTTTTGACGATGCCTTCCAGATACAGCCCGTCCTCCCGGTATTCCTCCACCTGTACGCTGCCGCGCTCCCGCATGGGGGCGGCAAGCCCCAGCTTGTCGTAGGGCAGCAGCACCCGGATGGTGTGCACCCGGTCGCTGAGCACCTCGTCCAGCTTTTGCAGCAGCTTGTCCAGCCCGTAGCCGGTCTTGGCGCTGGTCAGCAGGATATCGGGGTCAAAGCTCAGGGTGTTGGCTTTGTCGCACTTGTTGTACACGGTCAAGCGGGGGATATCGGCGCAGTCCAGCCCGTCCAGCACCTCGTCGGTGACGGCAAGCTGCTCCTCGCGCTGCTCGTCCCCGGCGTCTGCAACCCGGATGATCACATCCGACCATGCGGCCTCTTCCAGCGTAGACTTGAACGCCTCCACCAGATTGTGGGGCAGGCGGGACACAAAGCCTACCGTGTCCACCAGCAGCACCGCCATGCCGCTGGGCAGCACCAGCTTACGGCTGGTGGGGTCCAGTGTGGCAAACAGCATATCGGCCTCGGCTACGCTGGGGCCGCACAGGGCGTTCATCAGGCTGGATTTGCCCACGTTGGTGTAGCCCACAAGGCTTACCACCGGCATTCCGGTCTTGGCGCGGGCCTTGCGGCTCTCGCCCCGGCGCTTTTCCATCTCGGTCAGCTTTTCGGCCAGCGCATCAATGCGGGCGTGCACATGGCGGCGGTCCAGTTCCAGCTTGGTCTCACCGGCACCGCGGCGGGCACCGCCGCCACCGCCACCGCCGCCGCCCTGACGGCTCAATGCCTCGCCCATGCCCTGCAGGCGGGGCAGACGGTAGCGCAGCAGCGCCAGCTCGGTCTGCAGCTTGCCCTCGTTGGTCACGGCGCGGCTGCGGAAGATCTCCAAGATCAGCATGGTGCGGTCGATGACTTCCAGCCCGCCCAGCGCGTTGGAGATGTTGCGGATCTGGCTGCCGGTCAACTCGCCGTCAAACACGGCACATTCCGCGCCCAGCGTCTGGGCGGCAAGGGAAGCTTCTTCCAGCTTGCCGCTGCCCAGCACGATGCCGGTCTCCGGGGTCTGGCGCTTCTGGGTGATCTGCGCCACGGCCTCCATGTGGTTGGCCTCGCACAGGGCAGAAAGCTCTGCCAGACTGCGCTCACAGTCCCACAGCCCCTGATCCAGTGCCAGCAGCACCACCTTTGTGGGAGGGGTCTCGGTCAGAATATCATAAAGCTCGCTCAAAGTAAGTCCTTTCTGTTATCGTAGCGTTCTTTTGTCAGCAGATAGCACCGGCATTCCACCGGTGTGCCGTCAAATTTGTGGTAAACGTCGTTGTGATGGTACACAAAGCCGGCCTTTTCCATCACCCGGCCGCTGGCAGGGTTCTGCACCGCGTGGCAGCAGGTGAGGAAGGCACCGCCCACCTGATTGAACCAGAAATCCACCACAGCTTGCAGTGCTTCGGTGGTAAGGCCCTTGCCCCACCACTTCTGCCCGATGCAGTAGCCCGGCTCCCAGATGCCGCCGGAGAGTTCCAGCCCCGGCCACTTTACTCTTTGCTGCGGCTCACCCAGCAGGGCGTTGTATACGGAGATGGAGCCAAACACCTGTCCGGTGGTCTTTTCTACCATGGCCCACTGGTAATAATCCGGGTTCGGATACAACTCTGCCCACGCCGAAAGCAGTTCCCGGGTCTCGGCGGGGCTTTTGTGCGGTTCCCAGCGCAAAAACCGGGTCACAGCCGGGTCATTTGCCCAGTTTTCGTACATCTGCGGGGCGTCCTGCGGCAGCAGACGGCGCAGCAGCAGACGGTCGGTCTCCAGTTCAGGTGTGCCGGTGTGGCGCATGATCCATCCTCTCCCTTTTCTCAAAAGTTATCCCTAAGATAGCACAAAAACGACCGCGCCGCAAGCGAAATCAAGAAAACCGCTTGACCGGATGGGTGAACTACGATAAACTGAAAGATGAAGTCTTTTTATAGGAAAGGGAAAGTATCGATGTTAGATGTGCGCAAACTGTTAGCCCAGCGGCCGCTGCTGTTCGATGGCGGCATGGGTACCTATTATAAAGCAAAGCCGGGGCAAGAGTGCGAGCAGGCAAACCTGACCGACCCCGAGGGCATTCTGGCGGTGCACCGGGCGTATCTTGCTGCCGGAGCGGACGCCATCAAGACCAATACCTTCAGCCTGCCGCGTCTGGCGGCGGCGCAGCAGCTCGGCTGGGAGCAGCTGGCGGATGCAGGCTGGCAGCTGGCAGTAAAGGCCGCCGGGGAGACCGGCGCGGCAGTGTTTGCGGACCTTGGCCCCGCACCGGATACCGAAAATCTCCCGGCGGAGCAGGTGTATCTTGCTGTGGCAAAGCGCTTTGCGCTGCTGGGTGCACGGAATTTTCTGTTCGAGACCCTGAGCGCCGAGGACGGTGTGCTGGAAGCGATTCGTGCGCTGAAGCAGACCGTGCCGGAGGCCTTTGTACTGGTATCCTTTGCGGTGCTGCCGGACGGCTACACCCGCGAGGGCCGCTACTGTGCCGAGCTTGTGCGCCGCGTGGCGCAGAGCGGCGTGGTGGATGCCGTAGGCCTGAACTGCGTATCTGCCCCGGGTGCGATGCGGGCACTGGTGCAGCAGCTGGGGGATGCGGGACTGCCCCTTTCGGTCATGCCCAATGCAGGCTACCCGGTGGTGGCGCGGGCACAGGTGCGCTATCAGGGCAAGCCGGAGTATTTTGCCCGGGAGCTGAGCCGCCTTGCCAGTGAGGGCGTGCGCATTCTGGGCGGCTGCTGCGGTACAACGCCGCAGCACATTGCTGCCCTGCGCACCGCGCTGGATGCTTTGCCGGAAGTGCTGCCCGCCGCCCCGGCGGCAAAGCCCGCCGTGGCCGCAAAGCCTGCAGTGGAAACGGACGATGCCTTTTTGCGCAAGCTGCGCGCCGGACAGCGGGTCATTGCGGTGGAACTGGATTCCCCCAAGGACGCCGACCTGACCGCGTATCTCGAGGGTGCCCGCCGTCTGCAGGCCGCCGGTGCGGACCTGCTGACCATTGCAGACTGCCCCATTGCCCGGGCACGGATGGATTCTTCTCTGGTGGCCTGCCGGGTGCACCGGGAGCTGGGCATGAACGTGCTGCCCCACATGACCTGCAGGGACCGCAACCTGAATGCCACCAAGGCACTGCTGCTGGGACTGTACGCCGAGGGCGTGCGGGAGGTACTGGCCATTACCGGCGACCCCATCCCCACCGCCGAGCGGGACGAGGTGAAAAATGTGTACCAGTTCAACTCCCGCAAGTTGGCACAGTATATCGTGTCGCTGGCAGGAGAAGGGCGGGAGATGCCAGCACCCATCACGGTTTTTGGTGCGCTGAACCTGAACGCCCGCAATTTTGAGGTAGAGCTGCGCCGCGCCGCAGAAAAGCTGGAAAACGGCATGAGCGGCTTCCTTACCCAGCCGGTGCTGTCGGCACAGGCGGTGGAAAACCTGAAAAAAGCCCGGGAGACGCTGGGTGAGCGGGCAAAAATTCTGGCGGGCATCCTGCCGGTGGTCAGCCAGCGCAACGCCATCTTTATGGAAAACGAGGTCAACGGCATCCATGTGGATGATGCCATCATCCAAAGGTTTGAGGGGCTGGACCGTGCCGCAGGCGAGGAGCTTGGACTGGAAGTCTCGGTGCAGGCAGCCAAAGCGGCTGCGCCCTATGCAGACGGCTTTTACCTGATGACCCCCTTCAACCGGGTGGCGCTGATGGAACGGCTCATTGCCCGCCTGCGCACCGAGGTGACGGACTGAAAAGATAAAACGGGAGGAACACGCTGTGCCCTGCGAAAAACCATTGCTCAGCATCATTGTGCCGGTGTACAAGGTGGAAAACTATCTGCAAAAATGCATCGATTCCATTCTGGCGCAGACCTTTACGGACTTTGAGCTGATCCTTGTGGAGGACGGTTCGCCGGACGGTTGCCCTGCGCTGTGTGATGCCGCTGCCGCGAAAGATGCCCGCATCCGGGTGCTTCACCAGAAAAACGGCGGGCTTTCTGCTGCCCGCAATGCCGGGCTGGATGTGGCAAGGGGCGAGTGGATCGGCTTTGTGGATTCCGACGACTATATTGCACCGGAAATGTACGAAACACTGTACAAGGCCGTGCAAAGCACCGGGGCAGACCTTGCCCTGTGCGATTACGCTGCGGTGGACGAGGCAGGCACACCCTGCCTGCCGCCGTACACCGGGCTTGCACAGCGGATCTTTACCGGGCGGGAACTGCTGAAAAAAGCCACGAATACGATGGCGCAGCCTGCGTGGAACAAGCTGTACCGCCGCGTTATCTTTGCGCAGCTGCGCTACCCGGAGGGGAAGCTGAACGAGGATATTTTTGTGCTCCCAGAAATCTGTCTGAACACCCAAAAGGCCGTGGTGGTGCCAAAGGAGCTGTATTATTATGTGCAGCGCGGCAGCAGCATTATGAACGGAAGTAAAACGCTGCGCCATTTCGATGCTGCCGAGGCCGCACAGCGGTATTGGAACTGCCTCGTGGAAAACGAGGTATACGATGCGCTGGCAAATGCGGCAAAGTTTACGATGGGCAGCGTGAGCCGGGTGTACCGGCAGCTGCCCCCGGCGCTGCGCAAGGCACCCCGCAGCCGGGAAATGCTGCGGATGCAGTTTGATGTGGTGGACCGGACGCGGCAGTATTGTACCGTTCCGGCGGGACTCTGGCTGCAAAGCCTGCTGTTGCGGCTATTTCCGCGGGAATATATGTGGCTGCGGAACATCAAAGGCAGGGGAGAATTAAAAATCGCATGAGAACACGTTATTCGATCATCAATATGCTGTTTAACATCGGCGGGCAGTTTTTGACGATGCTGCTGTCCTTCATCAACCGGATGGTGTTCATCCGCTGCCTTTCAGCGGAATATCTGGGGGTCAACGGCCTGTTTACCGATGTGCTCAGCATCCTTAATTTTGCGGAGCTGGGCATCGGTACGGCTATGGTGTTCAGCATGTATGAACCGGCAGCCCGGGATGACGAGCAGAAACTGGCGCGGCTGATGAACCTGTACAAGTGGATGTACCGGGTGGTGGCAGTCTCGGTGTTGCTGTTCGGGTTGTTGCTGCTGCCGTTTCTGCCCTACCTCATCAAGGGCGGCGAGGGCATTGAACATATCACCCTGATCTATATGATATATGTGCTCGGTTCAGCAAGTTCCTATCTGCTGAGTTATAAAAATTCCATCTATCAGGCCTACCAGAAAGGCTATATCTGCGCAGGATGGAGTATGGCGTGCGAGTGCATCAAGACTGTTTCGCAGATCACGGTGCTGCTGTTGACCCGGAACTTCATCCTGTATCTGGCGGTTCAGCAGGCGATACAGTTTTTACCCAACATTATGGTTTCCAGCATGGTGGACAAGGAGTTTCCATACCTGAAGGAATGCCATGAGCTGCCAGAAAGGGAGGAACGGAACGGCATCCTGAAAAATATCGGTGCCATGAGTATGCACAAGCTGTCAACCATCATCGTGCGCAATACGGACAGTCTGCTGATGTCCTCCTTTATTGGCCTTGCGACTGTGGGCCTTTACTCCAATTACCGGTTGGTGATCAATGCACTGAACAACCTGATGGGAAAATTTGCTGTGGCTTTTTCCGGCAGTATCGGCAATTTTGCAGTAATGGAAAATTCAGACCGGCTGTATAAAATCTATAAGGAAATGGATTTTATGTTCTTTGTCATGTCCGCTTACCTGACCGGCGGGCTGATGATGCTGTTTAACCCCTTTATCACGCTGTTGTTTGGCGGAAGATACTGTTTTCCGATGACCACAGTGATGGTCATTGTGGCAGAGTTTTACATTACACGAATGCGGCAGACGAATCTGCTGTTCCGGGAGGCCATGGGGCTGTTCTGGAACGACCGCTACAAAGCGGTGGCGGAATCCATCATCAATCTGGTGGCCTCGCTTGTACTGGTGCGGCAGTACGGCGTGACCGGCATTATCTGGGGCACCATCATCAGCACGCTGTGTACCTGTGCCTGGGTAGAACCCTACATCTTTTTGAAGTATGGCGTTCAGGATGCATGGCAGAAGAAACTTCGGGATTATTTTGCAGAGTATCTGAAGCGCACACTCCTTACAGCAGCGGTCTCTGCGGCAGCGGTGCTGTGGGTGCAGCGGTTCCCGGTGGGCAATTTCGGCGTTTTTGTTCTGGACGGTGTGCTTTACACAGCGGTGTTTGCAGGAGTGATCGTATTGCTCTACCGGCGCAGCGTGGAGTACGAAGCGCTGAAGCGGCGTGGGTTGGAAATTTTAAAAAGGAGAGCCGGATGAATACAGAAAAAATCCCCCTGATCTCGGTGATCGTACCGGTCTATAAGGTGGAAAAGTATCTGCCTGCATGTCTGGACAGCTTGTTGGCGCAGACGTATCAGAATTTTGAACTGCTCCTTGTGGATGACGGTTCGCCGGATAAATGCTGGGAAATTTTGCAGCAGTATGCGGCACAGGATGCCCGGGTGTGTATTTTCCGCAAGGAAAACGGCGGGGTGTCCTCGGCACGCAATTTTGGGCTGGAGCAGGCAAGGGGCGAGTATATCTGCTTTGTGGATTCCGACGACCTTGTGCTGCCGCAGTATCTGGAATGGCTGTACGATGCTTTGTGCAGCTGCGGTACCCGCATTGCCATGTGCCGCTACCGCAGCATACGGGAAAACGAGACTCTGTGGACGGTGACGGAGTGCCCGGCACCGCAGAAAATCACGACGGAAAACTACTCGTGGATGCAGGAATGGAGCGGCGGGCACTGCTGGCGGATGCTGACCCACCGGGAGGTGCTGCAGGATGTTCGCTTTGACCCGGCGCTGTTCTACGGGGAGGATGCCCTGTTCTTTGTAACGGAATTCCTCAAGGCAGGCAGTCTGGCATTTTTGAACTGCCCGCTGTATGCTTACCTTGAACGTCCAAGCTCTGCCGTGCGGCAGGAGCCGAGCCTGCGCTTTTACACGGCGGCACTGGCGTGGGAACAGATCTGGCAGCTGGTAAAGGGGCAGCCGGACCCCTTCCGCAGCACTACGGAACAGCGCTGCGTCATGTCCTGCGCCGAGGTATATTTCCGGCTGGTCAACCAGCCGGAGCGGGATTCCGAGAAGGAAAAAATGGTGCTGAAAACAGCAAAGCTGCACCGTCATGCTGCGTGGGAGATTCCGCCGGGAAATCAAAGCCAGAAGCTGCAGGCGCTGATGGTAAGCTACTGCCCGCATCTGGGCGCAAAGGCATGGAAGCTGGTGCGGTGGGTGAAAGGTTTGAAAAACTGATTGACAAATCCCACAAAAAACGTTATATTCTTTTTATAAATGCGTTGAAAAAGAGTGTGCATCGTCTGGGACCGCACAGAGAGCCGGGGGCAGCTGAAAACCCGGCGGGATACCGGCGGGGCATTGTCACTTTGGAGCAGGAGCGGTGAGCCTTGCCGGTAAGCCGCTTTCGGGTCTGCCCTACGTTACAGGGGCATCAAGGGGCGCGGAACCTTCCGCGCAATTTGGGTGGTACCGCGGTCATGTATTTACAGCCGTCCCATGGAACGCTCCGTGGGGCGGCTTTTTGCGTCCCACTTCATCAAATTTTTTGGAGGACACTATGAAAGAGCTTGCAAAGCAGTACGATCCCAGTCAGGTGGAAGATCGTATCTACCAGTTCTGGCTGGACGGCGGCTACTTCCACACGAAGGCCGATCCGGACAAGAAACCTTATACCATCGTGATGCCGCCGCCGAACGTTACCGGTCAGCTGCACATGGGTCATGCGGTGGATAACACCATGCAGGATATCCTCATCCGCACCAAGCGGATGCAGGGCTATGCCGCCCTGTGGGTGCCCGGCACCGACCACGCCTCCATTGCTACCGAAGCCAAGGTGGTGGAAGCTATGCGCGCCGAGGGCCTGACCAAGGAGATGGTCGGCCGCGATGGTTTTCTGGAGCGCGCTTGGGCATGGAAGACCAAGTACGGCAACCGCATTGTCAGTCAGCTGAAGAAGCTGGGCAGCAGCTGCGACTGGGAGCGCGAGCGCTTTACCATGGACGAGGGCTGCTCTGAGGCTGTCAAGGAAGTGTTCGTGCGCCTGTACGACAAGGGGCTGATCTACCGCGGCAACCGCATGGTCAACTGGTGCCCCCACTGCAACACCTCCATTTCCGACGCCGAGGTGGAGTACGAGGAGAAGGACGGCAGCTTCTGGCATCTGCTGTACCCGGTCAAGGAGACCGGCGAGATGCTGGAACTGGCCACCACCCGCCCCGAGACCATGCTGGGCGATACCGCCGTGGCCATCAACGGCGAGGACCCCCGCTACGCCCATCTGCACGGCTGCCATGTGGTGCTGCCCCTGCTGAACAAGGAAATCCCCATCGTCTGCGATGAGCACGCCGATATGACCAAGGGCACCGGTGTCGTGAAGATCACCCCCGCCCACGACCCCAACGACTTTGAGGTCGGTCTGCGCCACGACCTGCCCATCGTGCGCGTGTTCACTTATGACGGCCACATGACCGGCGCTGCCGACAAGGCTGCCGCCGATGCTCTGTTTGCCGCCAGTAAGAACACCGTCAACGAGCCCCATGTGCTGGATTGCGGCAAGTATGCCGGCATGACTACGCTGGAGGCACGCAAGGCCATTCTGGCCGACCTGAAGGAGGGCGGTTTCCTGAAGGAGATCGAGCCCCTGAAGCACGAGGTGGGCACCTGCTACCGCTGCCACTCCACCATCGAGCCCATGATCTCCAAGCAGTGGTTCGTCAAGATGGAGCCGCTGGCAAAGCCCGCCATCGAGAGCGTGGAGAAGGGCGAGATCAAGTTTGTGCCCGAGCGCTTTACCAAGAACTATATGAACTGGATGAAGAACACCCGCGACTGGTGCATTAGCCGCCAGCTGTGGTGGGGTCATCAGATCCCGGCCTGGTACTGCGACGACTGCGGCGAGACCGTGGTGGCAAAGTCCGCTCCCTGCACCTGCCCCAAGTGCGGCAGCGCAAAGCTGACGCGGGACCCCGATACGCTGGATACCTGGTTCTCCTCTGCCCTGTGGCCCTTCAGCACGCTGGGCTGGCCCAACGAGGACAGCGCCGACCTCAAGTATTTCTACCCCACCAACACCTTGGTCACCGGCTACGACATCATCGGCTTCTGGGTCAGCCGCATGATCTTCTCCGGTC